>Ga0209163_1000019_pt1:367500-473923 | contig 473923 bp, 373 predicted proteins | sample MTBAKSrepl2MetaG_FD_187457 | JGI IMG/M metagenome (GOLD analysis project Ga0209163, IMG submission 187457) | Enrichment culture microbial communities om Arthur Kill intertidal strait, New Jersey, USA, that are MTBE-degrading - MTBE-AKS2 (Arthur... | ecosystem: Environmental >...
TCGGAGTCCCTGGACGGGATGTCCTGGGACACTCGGGCTGCCTGCCTCCTCGAGCGCCTGGAGGATCGGGGCGCGTACGTCCGTCTCGCGGCCGGCCTGCGGATCGAAGCCGCCGGCGGATGGGCCCGCGTCGCGCCGCGGCGCGAATCGGCCCTTGAGGCTTCCCTGGCGATGCTGGCCGGACGGCTCCCTCTGCCGGCCATCCCCTTCCTTCTTCTTAATGATCCGACCGGCGAAAGGAGGGCCGCCCTTCTCGACGAGGGCGGCCTCCGCCTTCTCTCCGGGCCCGGAGAGTCGCTGCCGCTCTCCCGGGCGACGGCGGCCGAGGGCCTCGTTCCGGACGACCCGTCCCCCTTGGTGGCCAAGGCCCTCAACGTCCGCCTCTTCTCGCCCCAGGACCTGACGGCCGGCCGCCTGCGCGAGGCGCTCGGCCTCGAGCCCGGGGACGAGCCCGTCCCCGACGGCGTCTATCTCGTCCGCAACGATCTCGGCCTCGGCGGGATCTTCGTCCAGGGCGATCTCGACGAGATGGTCCTGGCCATTGTCGAACGGGCCCAGGTCATCGTCTTTCGGGCCGGGGAGAGCGAGTGGCGCCTCGAGTTCAGCCCCGCGGGAAGCTGGACCCTCTTCCGCGGTCCGGACGGCGAGCTGCGCTTCGATCTCGTCCCCCTGCCGATCGTCATCGTCAACGGAAGGATCGACTCGCTCGGCGGCGGGGCCGTCGCCCCCGACGGCCGGGTCGAGATGAGCCCCGATGAGGAGCTGCCCTCGGTCCTCGACGGCGTCGACCTGACCATCGTCTCTTCGGACCGGATCACCATCACCTCGCACCTCGTTCTCGAGGGCGTCCGCTGGCAGGAGGGCTTCCCCTATGTCAGGGATTCCAAGGCCCAGCTCGTCATCTACGCCGCCGGACGCGACGTCGTCACGGGGGAGGCGCACGACGGGGGCATCGTCGTCGGCGAGGCGGCGCCGCCGCGCTTGAAGGTCCAAGGTTCCCTGACCGCGGCGGGCGGGGGCTTTTCCATCGAGGGCGCCGGCATGGACATCGAGCTGTTCGGCGCCCTTCACGCCGACGACTACAACGGAGGCGGCAACGCCCTGAGCATCGTGCGGGACGGGCGGGCCGCCGAAGGCCTTTTCCCGGAGAACGCGCCCCTGACGGCCGAGCCGCTCCTGCTCTTCGCTTCCCTGCGGGTCGTGAGCTGGCTGGAGTACGACTGAATGCGCGAGCGCGGATTCACGCTGGTCGAGAGCCTCATGGTCCTCTTCTTGACCGCGCTCCTGACCTATGGCGGGGTGACATCCTTGACGCGTCTGGCCCCACGGTTCCATCTTCGGTCGGGCGTCTGGAGAGTGACCTCCGGCCTGAACCAGGCCCGCTCCCAAGCCGTCTGGTCGGGGGGCCCGGTCCGGGTCCGGTTCGGCCCGCCGGGATTCGTCCTCGAGCGCCGCGATCCCGCGACCGGGGCCTGGAGGACGGCCCGCGCGGCCGTGCTGGAAGGGGTCACGGTCCGGGCCAACAACAGCCCCGTCTTCCATCCCCAGGGAACGGTCTCCAGCCTGGCCACGATCACCGTCGCCAACGCCATCGGCGCCTACCGCATCACCATCGCCATCACCGGCCGGATCAGGACCACGAAAGTGACCTAGCGGCCGCCTTGACTTGGCTCGCTCCCCTGGTCTATAAATGCGGGCGGAGGCCGGGGGTGCCTCCCGCCATGGTCGGCCAGACAGTCCTGCATTACCGGGTCCTCGAAAAGATCGGCGAGGGCGGCATGGGCGCGGTCTACAAGGCCCTCGACACCCATCTCGACCGTCCGGTGGCGGTCAAGGTCCTGCCCGCAGACAAGATCGCCGACCCCGACCGTAAACAGCGATTCGTCCAAGAGGCCAAGGCCGCCTCGGCCCTCCGCCACCCGAACATCGTCGTCATCCACGACATCGCCTCCGCCGGGGACCGCGACCTCATGGTCATGGAATTCGTCGAGGGCCAGTCGCTCGACCTGCTGATCGGACGAAAGGGGATCAAGCTCAACGAGGCCCTGGGCTACGCGGTGCAGATCGCGGACGGGCTGGCCAGAGCCCATGCCGCGGGCATCGTCCACCGCGACCTCAAGCCGTCGAACGTCATGGTCACGGGCGACGGGCTGGTCAAGATCCTCGACTTCGGCCTGGCCAAGCTGACCGAGAACGCCCCGGCCCCGGTTGGCGGGCGGACCATGACCCTCGACGCCGAGGGCCGGCCCCGCACCGAGGAGGGCACGATCGTCGGCACGGCGCCCTACATGTCGCCCGAGCAGGCCGAAGGGAGGCCCGTTGACGCCCGATCCGACGTCTTCTCCTTCGGCGCCGTCCTCTACGAGATGCTGACCGGCCAGAAGGCCTTCGGGCGCGGGAGCCCGATGAAGACCCTGGCCGCCGTTCTCAACGATGAGCCCAAGCCGGCCTCGGCCCTCAACGAGGCCGTGCCCTCCGAGCTCGAGCGCATCCTGGCCCGCTGCCTCCGCAAGGACCCCCAGCGCCGCTGGCAGACGATGTCCGACCTCAAGGTCGCCCTCCAGGACCTCAAGGAGGACTCCGAGTCGGGACGGCTCCAGGCGTCATCCTCGGCCACCCGTAAAAAGCACAAGCCTCTCCTGTCCTGGGCTATGGCCGTCGCTTTCGTCGCGGTCGCCGGTCTCGTCGTCAAGATCGCCTTTTTCGCGCCGCCCGGCCCGGTCGAATACGAGATCATCCCCTTGACCTTCGACAACGGTTTCACCGGGCTCGCGACCCTTGCTCCGCGCGGCGATCTCATGGCCTACGCCTCCGACAAGGGAGGGCGGGGCGACTACGACATCTGGGTCCAGCAGACCTCGGGTGGTCAGCCCCTTCGCTTGACCGACCATCCCGCCGACGACTGGTTCCCATCGTTCTCGCCCGACGGGTCGAAGGTCGCCTTCCGTTCCGAGCGGGACGGGGGCGGCATCTACATCACCGACTCCCTGGCTGCCGGGGTCGAGCCCAGGCGCATCGCCGACAACGGATTCGCCCCCAAGTTCTCTCCGGACGGCCAGTGGATCGCCTTTATCGTCTTCCCCGCTTCCCTGGAGCCCAGCCTCATGCAGGCTTTCCTCGTCTCACCCAAGGGAGGCGAGCCGCGGCCCGTCCTTCAGGGCTTTCGATTCGACTGGGTCGCCCATGGCGCCTCCCTCGTCTGGTCGCCCGATAGCCACAGCATCCTGTTCGCCGGCCGGCCCGAGAACGACCCCCAAGCCCGAGATTGGTGGGTCGTGCCCATCGGCGGCGGTCAGCCCGCCCGGACGCACGCCATCGAGAACCTCGGCTTGAGCGCCTTCGTGATATTCCCCGCCGCATGGTCGGGGACGAGCCTTTACTACGTCGCCGGGACGACCATCGAGGGGATCAACCTTTTCCGGGCCGCGATCGACCCGAAGACCCGGCAGATCGAGGGGCCCGCCGAGGCCGTGACCAGCGGATCGGGCATGAGGATCTTCCCCAGCATCATGCCGGATGGGCGGATCTACTTCACGGACATGACCATCGCCATGAACGTCTGGACCGTCGCCGCCCGGACGGACGAAGGCAGCGTGTCGGCGAAGCCGGAAAAGCTCACCCGGGACCTCATGCAGAACTTCTATCCGACCGTTTCCCGCGACGGGACCAAGGCCGCCTTCCTCGCGTTCGGGGGGATCAGCATGTCCCAGATCGAGATCCGGCTCATGGAACTGGGGTCCGGCGAGGAGACGAAAATCCCCGTCCGGGGGCTCGGCCTCGACCAGGTGCCGCGGTTGAGCCCGGACGGGGAGCTTCTGGCCTACAGGGACATTATCGAAGGCCGGGGGCGAACGTTCCTCCTCGCCTCGAACGGCCCCGCCGCCCGCGAGATCTGCCAAGGCTGTTCGGTCGTCGGCTTCTTTCCCGGGAACGAGGCCGCCCTGGCTTCCTTCAATGCCGATGAGCTCGAGAGAGTGGACCTCCGGACCGGCGAGAGAAGGGTCGTCCTCTCATCCCCGCAAGAAACGATCGGCGACGCCTCTTTGTCGCCGGACGGACGATGGATCGCCTGGCTCGGCGGCGCACAGGACGGGAGGGCGGCCATCCGGATCACTCCGGTCGACGGCCCCGAGGACGGGACGAGGGACGCCGTCACCGTCGCCGAGGCCTCTTACTTCCTGGGAGCGCCGGATTGGTCCCCGTCCGGACGCCTGCTCTACTATCTTTCCGAAAAGAACGGCCGGTGCTCGCTCATGACGCGGGAGCTCGAACCCCGGACGATGCGTCCGCTCGGGGACGAGCGCGAGGTCCTGACGACAACGGAAAACCGGCTCTGGCTGAATTATCCCAAGGGCAACGGGGCCATCGCCGTGGCCGCCGACAGGATCCTCTTCGAGGCCTCGGCCATGACCGGCAACATCTATCTGGCCAAGCCCAAGGGCCGCTGACCGCTTCAATCCCTCTCGAAGACGACCTTCCCCCCGACGACGGTATGGGTCACTTCGGTCCTCAGGATGTCGGCCGGAGGAACGGACCTCATGTCCCGGTCGAAGACCGTGATGTCGGCCAGCTTGCCGGCCGCGAGAGACCCGCGGATATCGGCCTCGAAGGCGGCCAGCGCGTTGTTGATGGTGTAGGCGCGAAGGGACTCCTCGACCGAGATCCTCTGCTCCGGGAACCAGCCGCCCTCGGGCTCGCCGGTCAGCGTCTGCCGGGTGACCGCGGCGTAGATCAGGTACTTGGGGTGCATGTGGTAGAGGGCGGCGCTGGTCCCCGGCCAGTCGGACCCGAAGCTCAGGGTCGCTCCGTTCTCGAGCAGGGACTGGAAGGCATAGGCCCCCTTGCAGCGCTCGTGCCCGATGCGCTCCTCCATCCAGCGCATGTCGTCCGAGATGTGATAGGGGTTGACCTCGGCGATGACCCCCAGGGCCTTGAACCGCGGGAAGTCCTGAGGCCGGATGACCTGGGCATGGATGACCCGGAACCCATTGAGATCGACCCCCTCGCCCTTGAGCTTCTCGTAGAGGTCGAGCATCTCGGCCACGCCGCGGTCGCCGATGGCGTGGACGTTGGGCACGAAGCCATGTTCGAGGCCCTTCTTGATCAGGCCGTACATTTTTTCCATGTTCCGGACCTGGAGCTCCGGATCGTCGGAGGTATGCGGCCGCCAGTGCCCGTAATTGTCCGGCTGGTCGTCATAGGGCTCGAAGAACAGGGCCCCGTGGGTGCCCATGATGCCGTCGATGTAGCCCTTGAGGGCCCCGTAACGGAGCCAGCCGCTCTTCTCCTTGGTCTTGGGGTGGAGGCCCATCGTGTACCCGGCCTCCCCAAGCTCGGCCCCGCGTGAAAGGTCGGGCCTCAGCCAGACCCGGCAGGTCAGCTCACCGCTCTCCTCGAGCTCGACGAACCGGTCGGTCTGATCGGGCCTGGCGATGTCGTGGATCTCGACGATGCCCGCTTCGCGCAGAGCCTTGAGGGCCGCCCGGTTCTCCTCGAGCATCCGGGCTCTCGATTTGGGCTTGCGCGACTCGCTCATCTTGCGGAAGGCCGGCGTGCCCTGAAAGACGATGCCCGTCGGCCGGCCGTCCCGGCCGATCTCCAGACCCTCCATGCGGGACCCTTCGAGCCCCGCCTCCCGGAGGGCGGCCGTGTTGGCCAGCCATTCCTTGTAGTCGAACCGGCAGAGGAAGCAGGGGTTGTCCGGGGTCAGATCGTCGATCATGGCCCGGTTCGGCCGCCACGGCGTCTTCTTGCCGGCGTCGGCCGCTCCGGCGTCGCCCAAGGCCCACCGCTCGTAGGCCCCGTAGAGGCCGCCCGTGATCCACTCCCCCGCTTCCAGGATGCCGGCGACCCGGGCGATCTCGGCCCGCAGGCCGGCCTCGTCCGAGACGGTCATCAGGTTGGCGTCGAGGATCAGGCCCCCGGCCTGGTTGAAGTGGACGTGGCCGTCGATGATGCCCGGAACGGCCCATCGGCCCTCGAGGTTGACAATCCGTGTCGACGGCCCGACGTAGCTCTTCTCTTCGCCGTCCTTATGGAAGACCGCGGCGATCGTGTCGCCGCGCACGGCCAGCCCCCGCGCTTCGGGCATCGCCTCGTCCATGGTCGTCACGACACCGTTGACGAACACCAGGTCCGCCTCCTCGACCTTGCCCGCGCAGCTCCACGTGAGAGCCGCGGCGCCCAGGGCCAGCAGCATCAACATCGCCAGGCGAGCCTGGCCCGCGTTCATAAGCCGATCTCTCATCCCATCCCTCCTTCTCTATTCCTGTTCTTCTCCCGTTCTCGGGGACAGCCGGCCATGAGGGGACGATAGGCGTCTATCGGGCAACTTCATGGCCAAGAACCCCCGGAGGCGGGAGGCGGGCCTTTTTTCTTGGGGTCGACGGCGCAGGTCCGGCCGTGGGACCGGCGGATGCGCCAAAGCTCTTTCAGCATTCCCAGGGAGCCGGCCACGAGCCGGACCCGGCTCGGTTTCGAGTCGAGCCAAACGACCGGCACCTCGCGGACGGCATATCCGCATTTCCGGCACAGGACCAGGACCTCGACGTCGTAGGCGAACCCGGCCGTCTCGAGCCGGGAGAAAAGGTCCCGGGCGGGGCCCCGGCGGAAGGCCTTGAAGCCGCACTGGGTGTCGCGGTAGCCGCCGAGGACGAACAGCCGGACCAGGCGGTTGAAGAACCGGCCCATGGCCTGGCGGAGCCGGTTCTGACGGACCCGGATCTCGGAGTCCGGATGGGCCCGCGAACCGACGGCCACGTCGTGTCCTTCCTCGAGCGCGGTTAGGAACCTGTCGAGCTCTTCGATGGGCGTCGACAGGTCGGCGTCCGTGACCAGGACGATCTCTCCGGAAGCCGCCAGGACGCCCTCCTTGATCGAGGCTCCCTTGCCGGCGTTCGCCTCCCTCCGGATGACCCGGTGAGAGATGCGCCCCTCGAGGGCCTGCCGGGCGGCCCGGGCCGTGCCGTCGCGGCTGCCGTCGTCGACGACGATGATCTCGGAGGCGAACGCCTTCCCGCCGAGGTGGGCGACGATCTTTTCCAGGGACCCGGCGATCCGGCCCTCCTCGTTGTAAGCGGGGATGACGACCGAGAGGAAGATATCCGGGGCTTTCCGATCGTCCATTGGGTCCTTCCGGAGCGGGCGGCGCGTTCATTATAAAAGAAGGCCCCCCGAAAAGACAGCCTTTTGCGTTGCAAACCGGGCGGGGCCGTACTAAAATGCGCTCTATGACCCACCGCAAGACTATGGGGACCGCGATCATCTCAAATACGGAGGGACGTCCATGACCAAGCTTTCCGCCGGCCTGACCGCCTTGGCCCTGATGGGCCTCGTCCTCGGCCTTTCGCTCCAGGCCCAGGAGCCCTACAAGCTGCCGCCCAAGGAGATCATCGACATCGTCGACGCCCCGCCGACGCCCATGATCTCCAAGAGCCCCGCCGGCGACCTCATGGCCCTCATCGAACGCGAGTCCATGCCGTCCATCGCCGCCCTGGCCGAGCCCATCATTCGCATCGCCGGATTGCGCATCGCTCCGGCGACCAACAGCCGCCAGACCCTGACCTTCAGCACCGGCCTCAGCTTCAAGGATACCAAGACGCTCGCCGTCCGCAAGGTCGCCTTCCCGGCGGGCTTCAAGTTCACCTATCCGTCCTGGTCGCCCGACGGCGCGTCCATGGCCCTCCTCAGGTTCGTCGACGACGGCGTCGAGCTCTGGGCCGTCGATGTCAGGACGGCCACCGCCAAAGCCCTGACCCCGGCCAAGGTCAATGCCATCCTGGGCGGGTTCGGATGGCTGGCGGACAGCCGCCGCCTGGTCGCCTCTCTCATCCCGGACGGCCGCGGACCGGCTCCCCAGCCCCCGCGCGTCCCCAAGGGGCCCGAGATCCAGGAAGCGGGCGGCCGTGAGGCCAAGGTCGCCACCTACCAGGACCTGCTCAAGACGGCCTTCGACGAGATCCTCTTCGACCACTACGCCGCCTCCCAGACCGTCCTCATCGACACGGCCACGGGCGAGCAGCGCAAGATCGGCGGGCCGGGCATCTTCTCCTCGATCTCGCCCTCGCCCGACATGAAGTGGCTTCTCGTCGAGCGCGTCAAACGGCCCTACTCCTACGCCCTGCCCGTCTACGGGTTCGCCAGCTCCATCGAGGTCTGGGACATGGACGGCAAGATTGTCAAGGTGGTGGCCGACCTGCCCCCGGCCGAGAACGTGCCTATCAACGGGGTCCCCAAGGGCCCTCGCTCGGTCGAGTGGATGACCCACGAGCCGGCGACCCTGCTGTGGGTCCAGGCCCTGGACGAAGGAGACCCGAATAAAGAGGTCCCCTTCCGCGACGAGTACTTGAAGCTCGAGGCGCCCTTCGCCGCCGAGCCCGCCCGCATCGTCCAGCTCAAGGAGCGGGCCGCGGGCCTGTCGTTCTTCCAGGCGCCGGGCAAGGCCCTGGCCACCCAGCGGGAGTGGAAGCGACGTTGGCGGACGACCTTCCTCGTCGATCTCGCCAAGCCGGGCGCCGAGCCGGTCAAGATCTGGGACCTCAGCATGCAGGACCGCTACAACGACCCCGGGCGCCCGGTGACGACGACCCTCAAGACCGGCGAGCGGGTCATCCTCCAGGACAAGGACTGGATCTACCTCTCCGGCTCCGGCTCGTCCCCCAAAGGGGACTACCCCTTCCTCGACCGCATGAACCTGCGGACGATGAAGACCGAGCGCCTGTTCCGCAGCCAGGACCCGGCCTACGAGACCTTCGTCGACTTCGACGGCGCCTCCCGGACCCGGATCATCACCAGCCGCGAGACGCGGACCGAGCCGCCCAACTATTATCTCGTCGACCTGCGGTCCAAGAAGCGGACGGCCCTGACCGAATTCAAGGACCCCGCCCCCCAGCTGACCGGGGTCAAGAGAGAGCGCGTCACTTACAAGCGAGCCGACGGCCTCGAGCTCGGCGGCACCCTCTACCTGCCGGCGGACCATAAGCCGGGCACGCGGCTGCCGGTCGTCGTCTGGGCCTACCCCAGGGAGTACGACACGGCCGACACGGCCGGCCAGGTCCGGGGCTCGGTCAACCGCTTCACCTATTTCCGGGGAACGTCGCAGCTTTTCTTCGTCACCCAGGGCTACGCAGTCCTGGACAACGCCGAGATGCCCGTCGTCGGCGATCCGCAGACCGTCAACGACACCTTCGTCCAGCAGATCGTCTCCAACGCCGAGGCGGCCATCCGCAAGCTCGACGAGATGGGCGTCGGCGACCCCAAGAGGGTCGGGGTCGGCGGCCACAGCTACGGGGCCTTCATGACGGCCAACCTGCTGGCCCACTGCGACCTGTTCGCGGCCGGCATCGCCCGCAGCGGGGCCTACAACCGGACCCTGACCCCGTTCGGCTTCCAGAGCGAGAGGCGGACCCTTTGGGAGGCGCTCGACACCTACATCAAGATGTCGCCGTTCATGCACGCTAATAAGATCAACGAGCCCGTCCTGCTCATCCACGGCATGGCCGACAACAACTCGGGCACCTTCCCCATCCAGTCCGAGCGCCTGTTCGCCGCCCTGAAGGGCTTCGGGGCCACGGCCCGCTTTGTGTACCTTCCGCACGAAAGCCACGGCTACGCGGCCCGCGAGTCCGTTCTCCACGTGCTCGCGGAGATGATCGAGTGGTTCGACCGGTACGTGAAGAACAAGACGTGAGCAAAGGGATTTCCACAAAGTTTGTGAATATCCCTGTGGAAAAGGAGGACGGGACGCGCGCTAAAGAATTGTCCGGCGCGGAGTTTTGATAAATTGCACACTCGTTGGGCAGAACGACGACGCGGGGAGAAGATCATGACCACGAGACGACGCTGGCGCGAAGGAGCCGTCTTCCTACTGGCCTTGGCGATGGTCGCGGCCTGCGGCCCGAAAGCGCCGGCGCCGCCGCCGGGGCCCCTGCACATCCTCATCACCAACGACGACGGGATCGACGATCCCGGCATCGCGGCCCTCTATCGGGCGCTGCTGCCCCTGGGCAAGGTGACCGTCTCCGCCCCCCACATCGACCGCAGCGGGTCCAGCCACGGAGTGACCTCGGACCGCCCCATCCGGGTGACCGGGACGATCAGGGACGGCATGAACTGGTTCGCCGTCGATGCCCTGCCCGCGACATGCGTCCGCTTGGCCATCGAGAAGTTCCTGCCGGAGAAGCCCGATCTCGTCGTTTCAGGCATCAACGTCGGAGAGAACCTGGGGACGGTCACCTTCTACTCGGCGACGGTCGGCGCGGCCCGGGAAGCGACCTTCCTGGGAGTGCCGGCCATGTCGGTCAACTTGGCCCGCGGTCCGGAGAGGGATCCCGATGCGGCCGGGCGGGTCGTGGCCGCTCTCATCAAGGAGACCGGGCCCGGCTCGATCCCCAAGGGAACGTTCCTCAACGTCAATATCCCGCCGCTGCCCGCCGACCGCATCAAGGGGGTCCGGGTCACGAGGCAGGACACCCGCGCGCCGCTGAATTTCTTCGAAATGGCGGTCACTCCCGAAGGCGTCACGGAGTACGACCCCTCCTGGAAGCATCTCGAGCCGGCCGGCAAGGACACCGACATCTGGGCCGTGCGGAACGGGTACGTTTCGGTGTCCGTATTCGGCATCGACCAGTCGGCGGCCGTCGCTAAATCCGGACGCCGGGCTTTCAAGCGCCTGGAGAAGGTGTCCTTCCAGCCCGGCAACGACTAGGCGCACCCGATCGCCGCAGACCGTCCCCCGGAGATATCCCTCGTCTGCCTTCCCTCGGTCGTTCTTCGTTCTGCCGTCCATTCCAGTGATCCGGCCGTAGGCGCCGGGAGGACCTGCGGTCAGGCGCCCGGGGACCCAACGGACAAAGGGGTTGACAGGCGGTCATCGATATTGTTATCTAATGATTACGACCACAGGGGGCGGAAGGATGAAGTGTCCTCATTGCGCTTCCGAGAATTCTGACACTCAACACTTCTGCGGTGCATGCGGGACGCCCCTGAACGCCGCCTCCTCCGCCGGCTCGGGCGAGCCCGACCTGACCCAGACCCAGAAAGTCCCCTTTGTCGAGCTCAAGACGGGCGACATCTTCGCCGGACGATACCAGGTCATCGAATTGCTAGGCGCGGGGGGCATGGGCCGCGTCTATAGGGTCCTCGACCGCAAGCTCGACATCGAGGTGGCCCTGAAGCTCGTCAAATACGACGTCGCCTGCGACCCCAGCGCCCTGGCGAGGCTGCGGGACGAGATCAAGATCGCCCGGTCGATCGTCCACAGGAACGTGACCCGGATGTACGACTTCAGCGAGGAAGGCGGCATCCCCTATATCACCATGGAATACGTCCAGGGCGAGAACCTCCGCCGCCTCATCAAGAAAGTGGGGCGGCTGGACGCCGCCCAGACCGTCCCCATCGCCCTCCAGGTCTGCCGGGGCCTGTCCGAGGCCCATCGGCGCGACATCGTCCACCGTGACCTGAAGCCTCAGAACATCATGATCGGCGAGGACGGCGCCGCCCAGATCATGGATTTCGGACTGGCTCACTTGGCCGGCTCCGCCGGGGACGCGGAGAAGGGGCATGTCGTCGGCACGCCGGCCTACATCTCGCCCGAGCAGATCGAGGGCCGGGCGGCGGACCGCCGGTCCGACCTCTATTCGCTGGGCGTCGTTCTCTACGAGATGGTCACGGGACGCCAACCGTTCAGGGCCGACAGCCCCGGCGCCCTGGCCCTCAAGCACCTGACCGAGCTGCCGCGCGATCCCCGGGAGGTCCACCCGGACGTGCCCGCCGCACTGGGCCGGATCATCATGAGATGCCTGAAGAAGGACCCCCGCGACCGCTACCAGAGCGCGGCCGAGCTGATGGCCGACTTCGACCGGGCCGGGCAGGAGCTTTCGACGGGCCATATCCCCGTCCCGGACGATGAGTCGGGGGGCGGGACGACGCCCCCTCCGCCGATCCGCAAATGGAAGCGGGTCATCGGCGCGGCTACGGCCGCCCTCGCCGTCGCGGCGGCCGGCTATTGGCTCTTGTTCCGACCCGGTCCTTTCCGGCCGTCGATCGCCGTGCTCGTCGAAAGCGACCCGGCGGCGGCGACCGAGCTCGGACATCTCCCCTCCGGGCTCCAGAAGAACATTATCGGGAAGCTCTCCAGCATCCCCCGCCTGAGGATCGTTCCTTGGGAGGCCGTGTCCGGGTACGAGACGGGCGGCAGGAACACCCGCCGGATCGGCGAAGAGCTCAACGCGAAATACCTTCTGCTCCTGAACATCCGGACCATCGACCGCGCCTTCCGCCTGACCGCGAATCTCATCGACGCCAAGAGAGGCGCCACCGTCCTGTCCTTCAACAAGGACCGGCCCAGGGAGGAATACTTCCTGCTCGAGGACGAGCTGCCGCCCCAGATCGCCCGGGCCCTCAAGGTGCACCTCGTCGAAGAGCGGTTCCGGAGGATCAAAGCGCGGGAGCCCAGGAACATCGACGCGTTCGACCGCTTCCTCGACGGCCAGGCCGCGCTCTTCGATGCCGACTTCGCCGGGGCCATGGCCCTTTTCCAGCAGGCCATCGACATCGAACCCAACTACGCTCTGGCCTACTGGGGCCTCGGGAACGCCTACGAAGGGCGCTACAACAGCCGCGTTTCCGGGGGGGGCGGCCGGCCCGAGGACCTGGAGCGCATGGATCGGGCCTGGGAAATGGCTTACGACCTCAGCGTCAACTCCCCGGAGACGAACCTGGGGCGGGGCTGGGCCTATTTTTACAAGAAGGACAACGTCAAGGCCTTCGAGCACTTCCGAAGGGCCCTCGAGATCGATCCGGGGAGCGTCATGGTCAATCAGGACGTCGGCGCTTTCCTGCGGAGCATGGGGCTTTACGACCGCGCCCTCCGCTACCTGTCGAAGGCCGCCCGCCTCAATCCCCTGAGCCACGAGCCCCTGACCCAGATGGCCCAATGCCAGGCCTACATGGGACGCTTCGATCAGGCCCTTGAGCTCACGGAAAAGGCGGCCCTCAAGGCCCCGGCTGAGCAGCACATCCTCAGGTTCCTGGCCTGCCAGCTGATCATGATCGGCCGGCTCGACCAGGCCGAGAAGGTCATCGAAGGAGCCGCCAAGTGGACCCCTCCGGGCCAGAGGCCGTCCATTGTCCCGGCCCTGATGGCCGCCGCCCGGGGCGAGAAGGAGGAAGCGCTGCGACTCATGGGGGAGCCGGACCGGTTGACGTTCGAGGAAACGTGGGTGTTCCTGCTACTCGGCATGAAGGACAAGGCCATCCGCAACATCGAGGCCGGCATCGAGCAGGGCTTCGCCAAACGAAAGATGTATTTCTACTCCTACCCGTGCCTGGCGTCGAACAAGCTGTTCAGGGTCCTTCGCGGAGAACCGCGCTTCCAGGACATCCTGAAAAGGCAGAAAGAGCATTACCGGCTGGAGCTCAAGAAGCTCGAGAAGCTATAGAGCCGGGGGGGACCGGCCGGAACGAAGCGGCCCGCCGCGGCGCGACGGATTGCGACGCCCGACGGAGGGAAGGGGGTGATTCAGGGGACGATCGATATTCTTTTGTCCGAACAGGATTTATTGGGAAAAATCGGGAAAAAGGAGAGAAACATGAAGAGCGCAAGGATGATCCCGGCTTTGGGGATCGCCGCCATTTTCCTCGGGCTTTTTGCGGCCTGCCCATCCCCAGAGCCGGACACGAAGGGCCAGCCGGCCGGGACCGAGCCCGATGAGCTCATCACGATCCGGCTGCTCTCCGGATCGCTCTTGGAGACCAATCTGGTGAGTAAGATCACGAACGACAGCAACGCATTGCTGGATCACATGGAAAAGTACCGAGCTGCGATGCCCGATGACCGGCCTTCTGTCGCCAGAGCCTGGAAAACAGCGATGCAGGCCACATACCTGAAGGATGCGAAAATGGGCTTGGAAGGCCGCTCGGCTATAGAGGGATGGGACGATATCATTGGCGCGATCGAAGAGATCCTCGATACCCACGCCTCATTCACGCTTCAGAGAATTCATGTTGAGATCGAGTACCTTGCCTACGAGAGCGAGAAATACCTCTTCCTCAACACGGACAGGAAGCCCGGCGAGGAGATCGACATGATCTTCCACATCAGGTCGACCATCGTCCACCAATCGGATCCTTTCGAATCGACATGGGAAGGGGAGCTGCCGCACCGCCGGACCTGCGATCCGCTCTATTGAACGGGGACGGGCCCGGACGGCGTCGTCCCCCTCAGGGGGTCAGCGGAGCGGAGCGGAGCGCCGAGGGGGGAGCTTGACTCCCCCCTGGAAGTGTCCCGTCTGTCCAGAAGACCAAGAATAAAGATGGGCGAGACGGGACACTCGTGTTGCGTCCCAGAAGTAGCTGAAGATTCTGAGGAGGCCGTGCAGACGCATCACCGCGAAGGGGTTTGAGGGCGATGGGACACTAGCGCAGGATTTCCGTCCACAGCCAGTAGGAGAAGGCGGCCAGATAGACGGCGAAGAGGACCCACACGAGGATATTGACGATCTCGTTGACCCGTTTGAGGAACGGATAGCGCTCACGCCGTCTCTTGGTGTTGATCTTGGAGAGGGCGTAGACGACGGCCAGGGCCAGCAGAAGCGTCAGCCATTTGCGCACGGCGAGCTCACCTGTTCATCTCGGCCCTGATGGCGTCGATGTCGGCCCGGCGGATGAGGCGGGGGATGTTCACGTAGTACCAGTGGAACCCGAACCCGCCATGCCTCATCTCCTCGATGGCCTCCTCCTTCGTCCAGCCCTGGACGACGATCCGGTACATGGCCGCGACGGCCCCGGCCCGATCGGCCCCCTGGTGGCAATGGAAGAGGACGGGCTTGGGGGCGTCGCGGATGGCCCGCAGGGCGGCGACGAGGTGTCTGCGCCTGAGGAAAGGCGCCCTCATGGGGACCTCGATGAGATGGAGGCCCAGCCCCTCGACCAGCCTGGCGTCCGAGCGGCCGTACCTTAGATTGACGATCGACCGGATGCCCCTGTCCCGGATCTCGACGAACCCCCGCCGGTCCGGCTGCTCCGAACGGTAGACGTCCGCGTCGAGCTGATACCAGTTCTCGAGGGCTTCGGAAGGGACGGGACGGGCCCAGTGCGCAAGCCTCGGGGTCGTCGCGGCGGAGCGCCCTCCCCCCAGAACGGCGAACATGACCGGCAGGACCACCGCGGCGGCCGCGACCATTCCGGCTATGCGGAGGGGGAACGAACGCGCTTTCATCACGACTTCATCATTATAGCAGAATGGGCCGGACGGCCTAGCGCTGGAACTTGTACCCTGACCAGGGCACGGTGAGGAGATGGACCGGCCGGGCGGGATCGTCCTCGATCTTTCGCCGCAGGTTGTACATGAACGTATCGACCGTGCGCGTCGTCGGGTACTTCTCGTATTCCCACACCTTGTTGAGGATGGTCTCCCGGGAGACGACGTCGCCATCATGCGCGACGAGCAGCTTCAGAAGGGCGAACTCCCGGGCCGTCAGGTGGAGAGGGCATCCGCTCTTGGTGGCCGTCTTCGTCCGGAAATCGACGGCCACGTCGCCGAAACGGCACTCCTCGATGTCCGGCGCCTCCGGCCGCGACCTCCGCAGGACGGCGCGGACGCGGGCCAGGAACTCGTCGGTCCCGAACGGCTTGGTCAGGTAGTCGTCCCCTCCGATCTCCAGGCCGAGGACCTTGTCCAGCTCTTTTTTCCTCTTTCCCGACATGATGATGACCGGCATTTGACGGCCGGCCTCGCGCAGCTTGCGGCAGACCTCGATCCCCCCGATCGAGGGCAGGACGACGTCGAGGACGACGAGATCGAACGTCCCCGCCAGGGCTTTGTCGAGGCCCTCCCGCCCGTCGCCGGCCTCGGCCACATGGCAGCCCTCCATCTCCAGGGCCGCGGCCAGCGTCTGCCGCAGGACGCGGTCGTCGTCGATGATGAGGATCCTCTTCATGGCTTCCTCCCCCGCGGAAATCTCAGGGTGAACGTGCTCCCCCGCCCCGGCTCGCTCCGTACCGTGACGCTCCCCCGGTGGGCCTCCATGATGTGCCGGACGATCTTCAGGCCCAGACCGACGCCCTTGGGATCGTGGACGACGGCCCCGGCCGAACGGAAGAAGGCCTCGAAGATCCGGCCGCGGTCCCCTTCCGGGACGCCGATCCCGTTGTCCTCGACGGCCAGCTCGACGGACCCGGGAGCCTGGGAGAGCCGGACCACGACCTTCTTGGGCGGCTCGCTGTACTTGACGGCGTTGTCGATGAGATTGATGAGTGCCTGACGGAAGGCATCCGGGTCGGCTTCAACGAGGACGGGCCCGTTCGGCGTTTGGGCCCGCAGGGAGACCGGTTCATCCCCCATCGCCGAGCGGACCAGTTCGACGGTCTCCCGTACCAGCGGGCCCAGATCGGTCTTCCGAAGCTCGTAGCGCTTGGCGCCCTGCTCGATGCGGCCGTAATCGAGCACGTTGTTGAGGAAGCGGCCCAGCCGGCCGCACTCCCCGGCCATGAGCTCCAGGAGCCGGCCCCGCCGCTCCTTGTCGCGGACCTTGCCCGACTGGAGGAGCTCGGAGAGCCCCTGAAGGGAGGTCATGGGCGTGCGCAGCTCGTGCGACACGGCCGAGATGAACTCGGTCTTAAGGCGGCTGAGCTCCTCGGCCTTCTCGCGCGAGGCCCGCTCGTAGATGACCTCCTCCTGGAGCCGGATCCGGCCCAGGGCCAAGGCCAGCTCGGCGACCAGCGTTCTCAGGAGCTCGAGGTCCTCCTCCGTGAATCTCTCTCCCGACCTTTTCCGGCCGAAGAGGATCCAGCCCCAAGCGGCCCCCTCGGCGGCGATGACGGGGACCGCAAGCTCGTAGCCGGCGGATCGGAGAAGCGGCGTCCGGCCGAAATCCAAGCCCCGATGGCTCTCGACGCTCGTTTCGAGGGCCCAGAGGACGGCGGGCTCCGGACGCCCGGTCGGGAAAGAGTCCGCCGCATCTTCTCCGACGCCTAGCCGGAGGAAGGCCTTAGGCATCCCCTTCCCGCCGGGGTCCGCGAAGAACAGTCCGCCGGCCCTTTCGACGGGGAGAGCCTCCGCCAGGGCGCTTTCGAGGAGTGACAGGAGCTCTCCCGGCTCGATCGCGCCTTGGGCCGACGCGGCGAAGCCGGAGACGGCCCTCCGGTAGTCGCGGCTGTAGCGGAAAAAGGCCTTGTCCACGACGGTCTGGATCCTCTTGCGGGCCGGGGCGAAAAAGGCGGCCGCGACGAGGGCCGCCGCCACCGGGATGCCCCGACGTCCCGGCCGGGCGCCGCCGACGAAAACCTGCCTCAGGATCTCCGCGGCCAGAAGGTAGACGCCGACGGTGGCCGCGGTCAAGAAGGAATAGACGAGCCCGCGATTGAGGAGGACGTCGATGTCCATCAGCCGGTGCTTGAGGATGGCTCCGGCCAGGAACAGCGGCAGGAGGACGAACAGGTAGCTCGCGGCCTCCTCGCTGATCAACGGGGCGAGCTCGAGGGCCCGGGGGATCTGATACAGGACCAGGAAAGGCCCGAGCACGGCCAGCAATCCGGAAAGGACCCACTTGATCTGGGCCTTTTTCTTCCGTGACTCGGCCGCCCGCAGGGCCCGGAAGAGATGAACGATGGCCGCGGCGCAGAGCGCCGCGAAGAAGACGCGGAAGACGATGAACAGCCTCTTGAGCCGGAAGATCTCGGCCGAAGGCAAGAGGATCGCGGAAGCCAGCACGGCGCTGAAGAACGCTCCGAGGAGGACCGAGACGGCGAGCAGCCCGCGGACCCGGGAGCCGCGTCCGGGCGGCGAGAAGCTCAGCGCGAAACGCAGGAGCAGGACGGGGATCAGGGCATAGGCGACGGTGAAGAGCACGCCCGGCAAGAGGTTCACGGCCCGGCCTTGGACCCCGTACCAGTCCCCGCCGATCATGACCGCCGACGAGAACGTCAGCGTCAGCCAGTAAAGAAGGCGCGCCCGCGGGTCGCCGGGCCTCAGCCGCAGGACGATGAAGGCGATGGCGAATCCGAACAGTCCGGCGAGCAGATAGAGCGTGGGGAACGTTCCCTGGACGAAAAACCGTTCGAGCGGCGGCCGGACGATGACCTCGCCGCCGTCGCTGCGGAATACGAACTCCACGGGATCGCCGATCCTGTGGCGGGCGGCGGCGAAGTAGAAGTCGCGCTCGGGGTCGCGGACCTCGAAGCCGTCGATCCGTACGGCCGCTTCGGGCAGCTCGGCGGCCGGGATGCCCGTCGCCTGGGAGATCTCGTCCCAGGGGATCGCCGGCCGCTCGAGGAGCGTGGCGAAACCGAACACGCTCACGGCGACGACGGCAGCGCCGCAGGCGTACGCGAGGGAGACAGGGACCTTGCCGAACCCCATCTTCAGCCCTCCTATCGTGAGGAATAGTACGCCGAGTCGAGGGCGTTGTCCAGAGCAAGGCCGCCCGGCGCCCGACGAGGGCCCGGAAGAAACGCTTTGCGCGCCCGAAGAAATGTGATACTTTTCGGCTTCCCGGAGGAGGCATCATGTCACTGACCCGCCGCGATTTCATCAAGACCGGAAGCCTGTCTTTGGCCGCTTTCGGGACCAAGCCGCTGGCCGGCGCCGCGCCCGGCCGGGGTCCTTCTCAGGAGCTCGCCGACATGACCGCCGGCGTCCAGCCGCTGGGCCCCGAGGATTACGCCGCCAGGCGCGAGAAGGCCCGGCGCCTATTGGCCGCCAACGGTCTCGACGCCATCTTCATCGGCGGCGGAACCAACCTCGTCTACTTCACGAAGGTCGGATGGTGGCTGAGCGAGCGGGTCTTCGGCGTCGTTCTCAGCCGCAAGCGCGATCCCGTCTGGGTCTGCCCGGCCTTCGAGGCCGAACGGGCCAAGGAGCTCGTCCCCTCCGGTCAGGAGATCAGGACCTGGGAGGAGCACGAGGACCCGTACGTCCTCATCGGCGGCGTTCTCAAGGACCTCGGCGCCTCGACCGGCGCGCTGGCCACGGCGCCCGATCTGCGGGCCTTCGAGGTCCACGGCCTTCGCCGGACCCTGACCGCGGCCCGGATCGCGGACGGCGCACCCGTCACCGAGGGATGCCGGGGCGTCAAGACGGCCAAGGAAGTGGCCTATATGGACCTGGCCAACCGCATCACCAAGACGGCCTACCGCGAGGGCTTCAAGCGAATGCGGGAGGGCATGACCACCCGGGACCTGTCGGCGGCCATCTCGGAGGCCAACCAGAAGCTCGGAGTGCCGGGCGGCGGCGGGCCGCAGTTCGGCGCAAACTCGGCCTTTCCCCACGGCTCGCGCGTCCAGCGGACGCTGGCCAAGGGCGACATCGTCCTGGTCGACGGCGGGTGCGGCATCGAGGGCTTTCGCTCGGACGTCACCCGGACCGTCGTCTTCGGGACCCCGACCGAAAAGCAGCGCAAGGTGTGGGATATCGTCAAGAAGGCCCAGGACGCGGCCCTGGCCGCGGCCAAGCCGGGTGCGACGTGCGAGTCGGTGGACCGGGCCGCCCGCAAGGTCGTCGAGGACGCCGGCTACGGGCCCGGCTACACGTACTTCGCCCACCGCCTCGGCCACGGCATCGGCATGGAGGGCCACGAGTATCCCTATCTCGTCAAGGGCAACACGCTCAAGATGGAGCCCGGGATGACCTTCAGCAACGAGCCCGGCATCTACATCTACGGGGAGTTCGGGGTCCGCATCGAGGACTGCATGGTCATCACCGAGGACGGGGCCCGCCACCTCGGCGGTTTGGAGTCCGTGTCGATCGACGATCCCTTCGGCGCCGACTGATCTCAGTCGCCGATGATCTCGGCGAGGCCGTCGAGGACCCGGGAAAGGTCTTCCGGTTCCAGAGAATCGATCCGCTTGCCGATTCTGTCCGCGGCCAGCGTCCGGACCTGGCCGATCTTCACCCATGAGCGCTTGGGCAGGGCCTTGGAAGGGAGCTCCCAGGTCAACGGGAACCCGGCTTTTTGCGGCCGGCTGGTGACGGCCATGGCGATGACCGTCCCGGAACGTACGTTGAAGACGTCGTGGCTCAAAACAAGCACGGGACGACGGCCGGACTGCTCGCTCCCTCGGCCGGGGCTGAGGTCGGCCCAGCGAAGCTCGCCCCTCAGTATTCGGGCCATTCGGACGCCTCCATCACCAGCCCTTCCTCGGCCAGCTCCTTCTCGACGACCGGGTCGAGCTTGGCGCATTCCTCGGCCAGCCGGACACGGCCGAGCCGGTCGAGCTTTTCCTCGACGGCGGCCTCGATGGCCTGGCTCCGGTTGGCGAATATCTTTTTCCCGACGAGCGAATCCAGACGTTCGAGGACAAGCTCATCGATCGTGACGGCGATCTTGGCTTTGGGCATGACGGTTCTCCTGGTATTACAATACGTCATACCGCCAGACGTGTCAACGCCGCGCAACGGATCGTCCGCCTTCACATAATGATAGACGCACGGCCAGGCTCAAATTTCTCATAGCGGAGGTGAGATCGAAAGTCTTGAGCAAGCGTCTTTATAGATGGATCCATAAAGGAGCGATTTGACATCGAAGAGAAGGCATGATATGGTCAGCCATATGAAGACAACCATACATATTCCAGATAGTCTGTTCAACGAGGCCCGCAAGGTCGCCCAACAGGAGAGAACGACCCTTAAGGCATTGGTCGAGGAAGGGCTCAGAAAGGTGGTCGCCGAGCGCCACGGCCGCAAGCCCGAGGCCTTCAAGCTCCGCAAGGCGTCCTTCAGGGGACAGGGCCTCCAGCCCCATCTCGCGGGCGCGACCTGGGATCAGATCCTCGACATCAGCTACGAAGGACGGGGCGGATGATCGCCGTCGACAGCAACATACTGGTCTACGCCCACCGGGAAGACTCCCCTCTCCATGCTGCCGCTCTCCAGTGTCTCACCGCTCTGGCGGAGGGCAAGACCCCATGGAGCATCCCCTGGCCCTGCCTGCATGAGTTCCTGGCCGTTGCCACGCACCCGAGGATCTACGCCCCGCCGACGCCGCTCGAGCTGGCCGTCGCCCAGATCGACGCTTGGTTGGGATCGCCGAGCCTGGTCCTGCTGGCCGAGGACGAAGGCTACTGGCCGCGGCTCCGGGCCCTCGTTCTCGACGGGCAGATCGCCGGCCCCAAGGTCCACGACGCCCGCATCGCTGCCATCTGCCTCCAGAACGGGATTGACGAGTTATGGACCGTCGACCGCGACTTCAGCCGCATCCCGGCCCTCCGGGTCCGTAACCCCCTCAGATCGGCATAAGGTCACTTCGGGCCGCGGCAGTCGCGGACGCAGATCCCGCAGATGAACTGGCTGACATAGCCCTTCTTGCGGAACTCCTTGAGCTTCTCGAAGCAGCCCTGATGGTCGAACTCCTCGCGCATCTCCTTGATGGCCCCCGCGGGGCAGCTCGCCAGGCAGTCGCGACAAGAGCCGCAGTCGCGGTCGAGGGGCCGGTCAGCTTCGAGGGGCATGTCGGTCAGCACCGTGACCAGCCGGAAGCGCGAGCCGAGCTGCGGATTGACCAGGAGGTTGTTGCGCCCGAGCCACCCCATCCCGGCCGCGACGCCGACGTGTTTGTGGGAGAGGTGGGCCCTCTGCCGGTCCCAATCGATGAGCTGAGAGGCGGGGACCGCTATTGAGCCGAAGCCCCGCTTCTGAATTTGGTCGGCCAGCACGAACGCCGCCCTGTCCAGGAAGAAATTCATCTGCCGGTAGTGGTGGAAATAGAGCTGGGTCGGGTGGTCGCGGATATCATCGAGCACGGCGTCGCTCAGGCGCTTGCCGAGCGAGACGGCCCGCCCGAATCGCTCGCGCGTCTCGGGCTCGAGCAGGAAATCGCCGCGCATCACGGTGACATCGGCCACCCCGAACAGGTCGAAGCCCAGCTCCAGGGCGCAGGCTTTCAGCTTCCGATAGTCCGCCGATCTCGCCGAGTCGTCCATCGCCGCGCCCATTCTATCGGCGCCGCCGCTTCCGTGTCAAACCCGGTCGCGGTCCTTGACCCTCCGGGCGGGCGGCGGTATGATTCTCTTTCCGCCTTCACGGAAAACCCGCCTCAGGAGGACGTCATGTCGAACCGGATCACCCCAAGGATCATCCTGGCCGCCGCGCTGGCCGCCGTTTTTCTGGCCTCGGCCATCATCCCCGCGGCGCCGCTTTCGGCCCAGTCGCGGGCCAAGGCCCCGGCCGCCAAGGATTCGGACCCCTACGCCGGCCTGTCCCTCGGCGCCTTCAAGCTGCGGCCCATAGGGCCGGCCCTGACCTCGGGCCGCATCTCGGACTTCGCCGTCCGTCCGGGCAAGCGCCACGAGTTCTTCGTCGCCACGGCCTCCGGCGGCGTCTGGAAAACGGCGAACGCCGGGACGACCTTCACCCCCGTGTTCGACTCCCAGGGCTCCTACTCCATCGGCTGCGTCGCCCTCGATCCCGACAACCCCAACGTCGTCTGGGTCGGGACGGGCGAGAACAACAACCAGCGCAGCGTCGGCTACGGCGACGGCGTCTACAAGTCCGAGGACGGCGGCGCGACCTGGACCAACGTCGGCCTGAAGGCCTCCGAGCACATCGGAATGATCACCATCGACCCCCGCGACCCGGACGTCGTCTACGTCGCGGCCTACGGCCCCCTCTGGAGCCCCGGGGGGGACCGCGGCGTCTACAAGACGACCGACGGCGGCAAGACCTGGGCGGCCGTCCTCACGGTCGACGAGAACACCGGCTTCAACGAGGTCCACCTCGACCCGCGCGACCCCGACGTCCTCTACGCCGCGGCCCACCAGCGCCGCCGCCACGTCTTCACCCAGATCAGCGGCGGCCCGGGCTCGGCCCTCTACAAGTCCGTCGACGCCGGCAAGACCTGGACGAAGATCGTCCGGGGCCTGCCCGGCGGTGACCTCGGCCGCATCGGCCTGGCCGTCTCGCCCATCGTCCCCGACCTTCTCTACGCCATCGTCGAGGCCCAGGAGGACCGGGGCGGCTTCTACCGCAGCACGACCGGCGGCGCCTCGTGGGAGCGGCGCAGCGGCTACACCTCGAGCGGCAACTACTACCAGGAGATCGTCTGCGATCCCAAGGACCCCGAGCGCGTCTATTCCATGGACGTCTTCCTCCAGGTCACCGACGACGGCGGCGCCACCTGGGCGGCCCTCGGCGACCGGAGCAAGCACTGGGACGCCCACGCCCTGTGGATCGACCCCGACGACACCGACTACTACCTCAACGGCAACGACGGCGGAGTGTACGAGTCGTTCGACCGCGGCAAGACCTGGAAGTACATGCCCAACCTCCCCGTGACCCAGTTCTACAAGGTCACGGTCGACAACGACGCGCCCTTCTACAACGTCTACGGCGGCACCCAGGACAATTACAGCCTGGGCGGCCCGGCCCGGACGACGAGCGCCCACGGCATCGTCAACGCCGATTGGGTCACGACCGACACCGGGGACGGCTTCGAGTCGGCCGTCGACCCCGAGGACCCCAACATCGTCTACGCCCAGTCCCAGCACGGCAACCTGGCCCGCTTCGACCGCCGCAGCGGCGAGTCGATGGCCATCCAACCCAAGCCCCGCAAGGGGGAAGCGGCCTACCGCTGGAACTGGGACGCGCCCCTGTTCATCAGCCCCCACTCGCACACGCGCCTCTATTTCGCGGCCAACAAGGTCTTCCGCAGCGACGACCGGGGCGACTCCTGGAAAGTGATCAGCGACGACCTGACCCGTCAGATCGACCGCAACGCCCTCGAGGTCATGGGCCGGGTCTGGCCGATGGACGCCGTGGCCAAGAACGCCTCGACCTCCCAGTACGGCAACATCGTCGCCCTCGACGAGTCGCCGGTCGCCGAGGGCCTGCTCTACGCCGGAACGGACGACGGCCTCATCCAGGTCACCGAGGACGGCGGCGGCGCCTGGCGAAAGATCGAAAAGTTCCCCGGCGTCCCCGATCTGACCTATGTCAACGACATCGTCGCCTCGCACCACGACCGCGGCACGGTGTACGCCGCCTTCAACAACCACAAGCGCGGCGACTTCAAGCCCTACGTCCTCAAGAGCGCCGACCTCGGCCGGACCTGGACCTCCATCGCCTCGGACCTGCCCGAGCGCGGTTCGGTCTACGCGCTGGCCGAGGATCCCGTCCGCAAGGACCTCCTGTTCGCCGGGACCGAGTTCGGGCTGTTCGTCACCCTCGACGGCGGCAAGCATTGGAAGAGGCTCGCGGCCGGCCTGCCGACCATCGCCGTCCGCGACATCGACATCCAGAAGCGGGAGTCGGACCTCGTCCTGGCCACCTTCGGCCGCGGATTCTACGTCCTCGACGACTATTCGCCTCTTCGCGCCGTGACGCCGGACGCGCTGGCCGGCGACGGCCATCTCTTCCCCGTCAAGGACGCCTGGATGTTCGTCGAGAAGCAGCCGCTGGGCGGCCTCGGCTCCCCCGAGAAGGGCTTCCAGGGCGAGAGCTATTTCACGGCCCCGAACCCGCCCGTGGCGGCGGTCTTCACCTATCATCTCAAGGAGGCCCCGAAGAGCCTGCGCGACCAGAGGAAGGAGGCCGAGGCCGCCCTGGTCAAAGCCGGAAAGCCCGTCCCCTATCCGAGCCACGAGCGGCTGAAGGCCGAGCAGGACGAGGAACCCGCCGCCCTTCTCTTCACCATCACCGACGAGGACGGCCAGGTCGTCCGCGTCCTTCGCCAGCCGGCCCGCAAGGGTCTCAGCCGGGCGACGTGGGACCTCCGCTACCCCGGCCTTGTCCCGGCCAATCCGGCCCAGGCTTCGCCGACGGCCTCGGGGCCCTCGAGCACCTTCGTCATCCCCGGCAAATACGCCGTTTCCCTGGCCATGAGCGCGGGCGGCGAGGTCAAGGAGCTCGCCGGTCCGGTGCCGTTCGAGGTCAAGGCCCTTTCCGAGGTCTCGCTGCCGGCCGCCGACCGCGCCGAGCTGGCCGCCTTCCAGAAGAAGGCCCGCAGGCTCAGCCACTCGGTCACGGCCGCGTCGAGCGTCCTTCGTGAGCTCGGCACCCTCACCCGTCACTACCGGGCCTCGCTCAAGAGCGTCACCGTCCCCCATCAGGACATTCTCGAGGCCATCAGGGCCCTCGAAACCAGACTCGAGGGGCTCCAGCTGAAGATGACCGGCGACCGGCTGCTCTCGCGCCTCGACAAGGACGCCGAGCCCGGGCTCGCCATGCGGGTCCTCAGGATCGCCGGCGAGCAGTCCCAGTCGACCTCGGCCCCGACCAAGACCCAGCGCGACGCCTACGCCATCGCCGAAGAGGAGTTCGCCCCGGTCTTCGCCGAGCTCAAGAGGATCCTGGCCGAGGACGTCAAGGCCATCGAGAAGCGCCTCGACGAGGTCGGCGCGCCTTACACGCCGGGGAGGCTTCCGGACTGGAAGTAGGCCGCATCAGCTCGCGTGGGAGCCGCCTGCGGCGGTTGACAAGCCCGTCCGAGTGCGGATATCATTGAGGCCGCAGAGGGAACGGGATGACCGGACCGCGGGAAACACTCGATTCCTGGAAGGATATCGCCGCCTATCTTAAGCGCAGCCCGCGGACCTGCCGGAACTTCGAGCGGCAGATGGGCCTGCCCGTCCACCGGCTCGACGGATCGCCCAAGGCCCGGGTTTTCGCTTACCGCGACGAGATCGACGCCTGGCTGGCGAAGAAGGGCGCCGAAGGCGGGAATAAGCGCCGCCGGCCGCTTTTCTTGGCCTTGGGCGCCGCGGCCGTCGCTCTTTCCGCCTTTCTGATCTGGCGGCTGTCCGTCACTCCCCAAGAGGCCGGAGGGTTCGATTCCGTCGCCGTCCTGCCGGTCGTCAACGAGACCGGTGACGCGGCAAAGGAGCATTTCGCGGACGGGCTGACCAGGATGCTGAACGCCGAGCTCTACAAGGTCGCCGCCCTGACCGTCCCGCCGGCCGAATCGATCCTTGGCTACAAGAACTCCGACAAGACGGCCCGGCAGATCGCCCGGGAGCTCGGGGTCGATGTCCTGGTCCAGACCTCCTGGCTGCGGGACGGCACCCGTCATCGCTTGGTCTACTCGGTGACCGATCCGTTCTGCGACAGATGCCTTGCCGCCGACGCGCTGGAAAGCGAAGAGGAGAACATCATCATCCTCCAGCGCGAGCTGGCCCGGGCCGTGGCCGCGGCCGTCAAGGCCGCCGTCACGCCCGCTGAGCAGGCGCTGCTCGCAGGCGGGCCGAAGGTCGACCCCGAAGCCTACGCCCTCTGCTTGCGCGCCATTTCCGTCTGGCAAACACCTCAGGAAGACAGGCTCGATGGTCCGGAATTCGGCGACAAAGCCCTTACTCTCCTTCGAAAGGCCGTTGAGATCGATCCGGGCTTCGCCCTGGCTTACGCTTGGATATCCGAGATCACCATGGCCCTGGCCATGAATTCCTTCACTTATGAGAAAGAGGGCTACCGCCAAGCCGGCGCCGCCGCCCTCAAAGCCATCGAGCTGGACGAAAACCTCGCTCAGGCCCATTCGGCCCTGGGCTTTTTCAAGCTGGTCGCCGAGTGGGATCTCCCGGCCGCCGACCGGGAAGCGGCCCTCGCTCTCCGGCTCGAGCCCGGGAATCACTGGCTGCGCTACGCCTATCACGAAAACCTTTGCTTTTTCGGCAGGCATGAAGAGGCCATCGAGGGGATGAGGCTCTTGATCGAGATGCCCTCGGTCGGCCGGCTCTATCTTACAAGATATGGGGATTTTCTTTCGATCGCCGGCAGGTACGACGAGGCGATCCGCGTCTATGAAAAAGATCCCACCTCCATGAACCTCCGAGGGATGGCCGCGGCCCATGCCTTGCTGGGCGATCACAGCCGGGCCCAAACCCTTTATCACAGGGCCTTGGACAAAGCCCATGGAGCGCAGCCCGCAGAGCTTCTCCAGGCTTGCCTCCTCGGGGCCGCCGGGAAAAGAGAAGAAGCCCTGGAGAGATTCGAGGCGCGACGGGCCTATCTGTCGAGAAGCGGCAACCCCCCGTTCTTCGAGGCCGCCCTCGTTCATGCCTCCATGGGAGACAAGGAGGAGGCCTTCCGCCAGCTCGATCTGGCCTACAAGAACCGCGTCGGCAGGATGGTCGAGCTGATCTCCAATCCGTGGCTTCGCAGCCTCCACGCCGATCCGCGCTTCGAGGAGCTGGCGCGGAAGATCGGTTTTCCGGTCGCGCAGGACCGAAAAAGCTCTTAAAGCACATCCCTCTCGCTGAGCCCCTTCGTTTGATTTCCATTGCATCCCATGCTATCTTTGACCCGAAGCAAGGGGATCGGCAATGTCCGGGCTACGTCTACGATCGACGGCTAAGCCTACCCTACCTTTCTACCGAAGACGCTTCGCGAAATGCCGGGAGGCAATTGCGCATCGTCCGGAAGACCTACCGGAAAACGAGGGAACGCCGGCGGGAGACCGCATGATCGACTCCAACTTGCGGCTGGCCCCTCTCATTCTCGCTCTGATCATGCTCGGGGCCGCTCCTCTCTTGGTCGGCCAGTCTCGAGAGACGGGCGCCATCCTGGGAACTGTCACGGACATCGGCTTGGCGCCGCTGCCAGGCACCTCGGTCACGCTGACCGGCCGGACCCTGATGGGCCGCCGGGCCGCCGTCGCCGACGCCCAAGGGGCATTCCGCTTCCCGGCGCTTCCGCCCGGGGAGTACTCCGTGACGGCTGAGCTCGCCGGTTTCAAGACAGCGGCCCTTGAGGGCATCAGGCTGACGACGACGATCAGCCTCACGGTCAATATCGCCCTCGAAGAAGCGGCCATCATCGAAGAGGTCACCGTCCTGGCCAGGGCCCCGACCGTTGACATCCGATCCGTGGAGACGGCCTCCGTCACGCTTTCCGCGGAGGTCCTCCGCAACATCCCCTACAGCCAGCTGTCCGGCGACATCGTCAACCTCGCGCCCGGCGCGAACTGCTATGTCGCTTATGGGGCCTCGCGAGCAACAGGCATCGCATCCACCGTTGACGGTGTTGATGTCTCCGAGCCCATGGGAGGAGGGGTCTGGGTGCTGCTGGACCACAACATCGTCGAGGAGGCCAAGGTCATGGGCGTGGGCCTCCCGGCGGAGTACGGCGGCTTCTCGGGGGTCATCTTCAACCTGGTGACCAAATCGGGCGGCAACGACTTCGCGGGTCACTTCGAGCTCGACTACCAGGGCCTGGACACCGACCGGCCGCGCGGGCTATGGCAAGCCGGCAATATCGGGGCCTATTCCGAGGATTTTCCCGAACTGACCCCTCCGCGCCTGAGGATGTTCGACGGGAGCGCCCACCTCGGCGGCCCCATCAGAAAGGACCGCTTCTGGTTCTACGCGGGCGCCCAGTGGTACGAAACTTGGCGCTACGCGACCGGCTTCCCTCTGCCCGCGGATTCGGTCCAGCCCCGCGTCTTCGCCAAGGTCACGGCCCAGCCCACGCCGACGCTCACCCTTTCGGCTTGGCTCGAGGCCGACGTCTTCAATATCGACGATGGCGGCGGCAGCGCCGTCACGGCGGTCGAAGCCACCTCGAAGACCAGATCGTTCGAGGTCGTGGGCAATTTCTCCCTGACTAAAATCCTGAGCCCGGAATCCTTCTATGACCTCAAGTTCTCTTTTTTCTCAGGCTACTTTACACAGGAACCTGCGGCCGGAATGGACGCCGTTTGCCGGAGGGAGATCGCCAACTCCAACTACAAGACCGGCAGCCATGGCCAACGGTTTCGCGTGGACCCCGCTCGCTATCAGGCCAACGGCTCCTTCACCCATTACGCCGAGGATTTCGTCCGAGGCAGTCACGATTTCAAGTTTGGCGCCGAGATCGAGAGATCGACCAATCGAACAGTTGCCGGATACACGGGGCCCGAGCATACCATCTACTGGGACTACGACGGACTGCCCTACTTGGCTTACCAATACGAGGGGTACACGACCGACACGCGCTACACCCGGTTCGATATCTTCGCCCAGGACGCCTGGCAGGTCACGAAACGCCTGAACATCAATGCCGGGCTCCGCTTCACGAGCAACCGGGGAACGGTCAAGGGGATGCCCGGTCCCGCCTACGCCGCCGCGCGGCTCGCTCCCCGGCTCGGCTTCGCCCTGGATCTTCTCGGCGACAGGGCCACTGTTCTCAAAGCCCACTACGGCCGTTTCACCGAGGCCATGTTCACTTCTATCCACGAGCGGATGAATCCGGCCTCATCTTACAGCGATTTTATCGGTTATTACTGGAACGGGACGGCCTGGATCGAGTTCGACCGCGTCGTTCACGAAAACCTGTATCGCATGGACCCGGACATCAGGCACCCTTACTTCGACCAATGGGTGATCGGCCTGGAGCGGGAGCTGTTCAAGGACACATCCCTGTCCGTTTCGTATATCTGCAGGAACTGGAAAGACCTCATTTCAATATACGACGATCTGGCCGATTACGAGATCGTGTCCTTCGATGTCCCCGGTTCTGGCTCGACGCTCGACATCTACGAAAGGACCTCGGGAAACGAACACGCTTTCGTCTTGACCAACGTCGAGCCGGGCGACCCCTGGATCCCCGACCGCTATTATCGAAAGTACAGGGGCATCGAGATCTTGTTCAATAAAAGGTTCTCCAACCGCTGGCAGCTCCTCGGCTCTTACGTCCTGTCCAAAACCCGGGGCACGGCCGACAATCTGTGGGTCAGCGACATCGGCTGGGGTTTTCACGATGGATTGTCGACCGCCGATCCGAACTTCTGGACGAACGCCGAAGGCAATGCGACGTACGACCCAAAGCATATGTTCAAGCTCCAGGGGACCTACGTCGTGCCGTGGGCCGAGATCTCATTGAGCATCCATTTTCGGGCCATCTCGGGCGATACCTGGACGACGCGGTTCCGAACACCCCGGCTGGCCCAAGGCCGGGTCATCGTGTTCGCCGAGCCTCGCGGCTCCGGGCGTTACGGCACTCAGAGCTCGCTCGACATGCGCCTTGAGAAGCTGTTCAAGATCGGCCGTAAATACAGCCTTGGCCTGATCGCTGATGTCTTCAACGTCTTCAACGCCGACACTGTCACGAATTGGGGCTCCCTGCTCAACAGCGATTATTTCCCCGACTCGGGCTTTTACCCCCTTACGGACGGCCACATCCTCTACGAGATCGTCAATCCGCGCCAGGCCCGCCTCGGGGTCCGGCTGGTTTTTTAAGAGGCCTCGCTTTTCCTGATCCCGCGAGATCGCACCGCAAGGGCCATCGGAAAGCTGATCTTGTGCATCGATACGCACATTATCACTTGACATTTATGTGCAATATCCCCATAATGTCTATGCACGTCAAAGGAGCACCCATGCGGACCACGGTGACCCTCGAAAAAGATACGATCGACGAGCTCATGGAAGCGACCAACGCCCGGAGCAAGGCCATGGCCGTGCGCGAAGCGGTCGCCGAGTATATCCGTCGGCGAAAGATCGATAGGATCAAGTCCCTCAAGGGCACGCTCGAATTCGACAAAGCGACCGGCGAGGACCGCCACCGTGAGCGTTGACCGCGTCCTCGTCGACACCTCCGTCTGGGTGGACTACCTCAGGGGCGACAGCCCGCTCATCGCCGAAAAGCTCGACGGCCTGATCGCGGCGGCGGAGATCTGCGTTCCCAAGATCGTCCTGGCCGAGCTGCTCCAGGGAGCCAAGACCGACCGTGACGCTGCGGCCGTCGAAGAGCTCACGGAAGCCTTCACGATCGTCGACCAAGGGCCTGAGACATGGGTCAAGGCCGGGCAGCTCTCGCGCCGGCTCAGGGGTCGCGGCAAGACCATTCACCTCGTCGACTGCTATATCGCCGTGGTCGCCGAAGAGAACGCCTGTGCCGTCTTCACCCTCGACGAGCACTTCCGGCAGATCGCCAAGGTCCTGCCGCTGCGGCTGCTCTGACGAGGCCCCCCGCACTTGCCAACGGCGGCGACCCGCGCTTCGAACAGCCGGCGCGGAAGATCGGTTTTCCGGTCATTCCCGGACCGCAGAAAGCGGGTATGTAAGGTCGCGCCGGGCGCGGTCATCCTTCGGCCGCGGGGCGCCGCTTTTGGGCGGCCGCGGCAATGGCAAACGCGTAGAAGTACCCGCGCCATGACCTCTCGGTCGAGCGGAACTCGTTGTCGCCCAGGAAAAAGTCCAACAGGGCTTCTCTCAACCTGGTCAATTCCTTGAGCCGTGATCTGTGCCGAGGATCGGCGATGGTCAGCCCCAGAAGCTCCAGCGCCCGCTCCAAGGCCAACCGGCTGTATTCCGGATTGCCTTTTTCCAGCCATTTGAGGGCCCGCTCGACCTCGCTGCCGACGTTGGCCAGCTGTTCCATGAGGGAGAACGTCTGCCACCGGCCGGCCGCCAGAGAGGGGTGCGCGACGGCCGTCATTTCACCAGATCCTCGACGACCCTCAAGATCGCTTCCCTGGTCACCGGATCATCGACGCCTCGCGATCTATTCCCCTGCGAAGGCCTGATGTTGATGACCAGATCGAATTCGACGCGATCGGGCATTTCCAGGTCCGGGTAGATATTGATCCCCCAGAGATCCTCTTGGCGGGAGCCGGACCCGAGGAGAAGCGCCTCCTCGTCGGCGTGAAGCTCTCCGTCGACGGCCATGATCTTCCTTTCCACGTCCACCATGGCTTTGACAAGGTTCCCGAACAGGCCTCGCGCCATAATCTTGAAGTCATCCAAGGGCATCGGCGCATCGATGGTCTTCATGGGCTTTTTATACCACAAAATGGTCCCCCCGTGCTCGGCGCCGAGTGGGTTCTCCGCAGCCTCCACGGCGATCCGCGCTTCGAGGAGCTGGCGCGGAAGATCGGTTTTCCGGTCATCCCCCGGGCTAAAGAAATATCAAGGCCGCTGAAGCACCGTCAGGGCAAACCCGCCGAGGCCGCTATCAATAGCCGGCGACCTCGAGGATCCGGCCCGTGCCTATGGGCACGTAATTTGCGCCGAAGGCCTTCTTGAACAGGGCGATGGGCTTGTCTCCTGTGCAATGGGTCGCGCCGCACTTGACGACCCCGAGGTCCTTGAACTCGGCGATGATGGCCTCCACGTCGGCGTCCTTCATGTTGCCGAGGTGGAAGCCGCCGAAGACCAGGGCGATGGGCTTGTCCACGATCTCCCTGGCCCGCCTGAGGATCTTGACGATCCCCGGATGCGAGCAGCCGGTGACGACCACGAGCCCATCGGGCGTGTCGATGAACAGGGCCTGCTCTTTGATGGCCTCCCCCAGCTCGCCGGTCAGATGGACGTTCTCGCAGATCTCCACGGGCTCGTCGACCGTCTTCGCTTGGGCCCCCAGGCTTTCCACGCGCCGGCCGAACTCCGCCGGGAAAGAGACCGGAAAGTAGACCGGGATTCCCGTTCTCCTCTCCAGGACGGCCGGCAGCCCCCCGGTGTGATCGCCGTGGTTGTGGGTGATGACGACCAGATCGACCTTGTTCAGGTCGACGTCGAGGGCCTGGACGTTGTGCATCAGGATCTTGGGATCGGTGCCGGTGTCGAACAGGATCGTCTTGTCCGCTCCCTCGATGAGGCAGGAGAACCCCCAGTCCGCCCGCGTCCCCTCCTTGTGGAGATAATTGTCGTAAAGGACGGTGAAGCGGAGCGTCGCGCCGGACGCCATCCTCTCGATCTTCCCGGAGGCCGGGTCGCCGGCCTTGACGGAAGCGACAGCCATGAGCAGGGCCATGGCCAGAGACGTGAGTTTGAACGCTGTGGAGAGAGACATGATCGGCTCCTTCATAAAGACTACTCTGATTCTACCCGCCAACGAACGGGTCCGCAACAGGCAAAATGATGGAGGCGGGATATCGCCTGAGGAGAGGTCTCCCGAGGGAGCGATGAGGCTTTCAGACGGCGCTCAGGGAGGGGTCCAGCTTCAAGAGCGCGGACAGCTCGTTGCTCAGCTCCCGGACGTGGTCCTTGACCTGCCGGTATTCGGCCCTGATCTGCGTGAGCCTCTCGTGCAGCCGGGCTTTTTCGTCACGGTATTTGGCCTCGGGCCCCTCCGCGAACCGCCGCAGGCCTGACTGGACCCTGCCGCGGGCGGCGGCCAGCGTCGCCTTGTATTCGTCCCTGAGGGCCGCCAGCGTTTCCGCCCTCTTCTCGACCTCGGCTCTGATCGCGTTGAGAAAGACGGCTAGGGCATAGCCCTGCGCGAGCCCGGCGACGAGCTGCCGCACCGGCACGATGGAGTCGACCCGATGGGCGTTGGCCCCGCAGAAGGCGAATCCGTTGACGAGATCGCCTTTCCGGGCGCAATCGAGGGCTTCGGAGATGCAGTAGCGGGCCTTCTTGGCCCCGCAGCTCTCGAGACAGTGCGAGGGGCATCGGAAGACCTTCTTGTCCCCGCGGTCGATGGCCTCCAGAAAAGGCCCGCGGATGGCGCGGCCCGGCAGGCCGACGGGGCTCCGGATGATGACGATGTCCTCCTCCCGGCAGTCCAGGTAGGCCTGCTTGAAGCGAAGGTCGGCGTCGCACTCGTCGGTGGCCACGAAACGGGTGGCCAGCTGCGCACCCTTGGCCCCGAGCTTCAGGAACCGGTAGATGTCCGCGCCGGTGAAGATTCCGCCTGCGGCGATGACCGGGAGCGAGCGGTTCCAGCGCGCCTCGAATTCCTCGAGCGCCTGGACCGCTTCGGGGACGAGCCGCTCGAGCTCGAAACGGGGGTCGTCGATCTGCTCGGGTTTGAACCCGAGATGCCCCCCGGCCCGGGGGCCTTCGACGACCACGCCGTCGGGGATGTCTCCGTAGTGCTTCTCCCACGACTTGAAAATGAGCCGGGCCGCCCGCCCCGAGCTGACGATCGGCACGACCTGGACGCCCGCCTCCCGGATGGCCGGGACCGGGATGCCCTTGATCGGCAGGCCGGCCCCGAGGAAGAGCACATCGGCCTTTTCCTCGACCGCCGCGTCGAGAAGCTGGCGGAAGCAGTCTCCGGCGACCATGATGTTGACCCCGATGAGCCCGGTGCTATCGCGGCGGGCTTCGCGCAGCTCGCGGCGCAGGGCCCGGACGTTCGCGCCGACGGGGTCATCGTAGTAGTCGTCCTCGAGCATGCCGATGCCGTTGGCGGCGACGACCCCGATCCCGCCTTCACGGGCGACCGCCGCGGCCAGCTTCGAAAGGGAAATGCCGATGCCCATCCCCCCCTGGACGATGGCCAGCGCGGCGGTCTTGCAGCCTATCCGAAGCGCGGGCAGCGGGTATTTCGAAGCGCCCTGCTCCTTGAGGCCGGCCAGTTTCTCTTCGACCGCGGACCGTAGACTCATTCCGTCTCCATCGCCGGGGATTCGCTCTCGGGACCGCACCATGATAGGCTCATCCGGTCTGTTCGTCAAATAGAGCTTAGCGCCTAAACACCGTCCCGGGACTGGGCGTAATCCCATCGAGGTGAATGATGAACAAGCTCGCCCGCATCGCATCGACCGTCGCTCTGGCCCTTTTCCTTCTCGGACAAGGCCCGGCGCTCCGAAGCGGCCAGACCGCCGCACCCCAGCAGGACTACGAAAAATTGACCTCGCTCCTCCTCTCCAATTCGTTCCGTGAAGCCGACGATCTCGCGGCGCGCCTCTTGGCCGCTCCCAACCCCGACGCGCCGACCCTGGCCGTCTGCGGACTGGCCGTCCTCAAGGCGGGCCGCATCGAGGAGGCCGAGGCCATCCTCAAGAAGGCCCTGCAGGGCTCTCCCGACGAGCCCGATGCCCATCTCGGGCTCGGTCGCATCGCCTCCATCCGGAACGACCCCGATAAAGCCATCGACCATTTGCGCAAGGCCGTCCCCTCCGCTTCTTTCTACGAGGAGGCCCTCCGCTATCTCTGGAGGGCGGCGTGGGACCGCGGCCGGGTCGACGACTTGTCCGAGATCGCCAAGCTGGCCGAAGAGCGTTTCGCCCGCGGACCCAAGCCTCTGCCCTCGTTATTCGCCACCGATCTGGCCCGAGTCGAGGGGCTGGCCGGAAAACGGCTCTTTCACATGGAAGGGCGGTTCGAGCGCATCCGGATCCCTCTGGCCACGTCCGGAAACCACGCCCGCATCCGCATGATCCCTCTCGCGCTCGACGGAAAGGGCGAATACCCCTTCCACCTCGACTCGGCGCTGCCGGGCTTCATGACCCTCAGCCCCTTATTGGCCGAGGAATTGGGCCTCGTCCCGACCGGAAGCTCGACCTCCACCGGCGTCGGGACAGCACCGATCGCCACGCGGTTCGCCATGCTGGGCTCCGTCGCGCTCGGCCCGGTGACCTTCCGCAACGTCCCGGTCATGGTCTCCGACATCCAGACCCTTCGGGGACTGAAGGAGGGGCTGGTCGGCACGGCCCTCCTCAAGCGCTTCAACGCCACGATCGACGTCGAGGCCGGGACCATGGACTTTTTCCCGCTCGACCGGCCCGACCTCCTCGAAGCCGGCATCGACAAAAAGGCCGTGGCTGTCGATGTCCCCCTCCATATCTTCGAACAGACCGTCGTCGAGGCCTCCGTGGCCGGAGCGCCCCCGGCCCTCTACATCCTGGATTCGGCGGCGGCCACCAACCTCGTTGACACCGCGTTCTTCGAGGAGCACATCAAGCCGAAGATCGACCCGGCCCGCATCGTCCAAGGCGGGATACGCGGCGCCGGAGGCCCCCAAGCCGTTCGCCGCGTCGACGGATTGCCCATCGCCCTCGGACGCCTCGTCTTCGAAGGACAGCAGGTCAACGAGTTCCGCATGGGAGCCCTGAACGAGATACCCGGCCGTTATACCGCCGGCCTCCTGGGCTATCCGCTCCTCTGGCCCTACCGCGTCCACATGGACTTCAAGGCCGGCCGCCTTATCCTGGAAAAGTACTAGGCCTCCAAGACGGAAGGCCGGTAATTAATAATGGTTGACATACTATCCATATTCGCTCAATATTGATAGTATGATATCCAGAATAATAGACCGTCGGCTCGCGGACGCCATCGAACAAGGCCTTTCGTTCTTCCTCCTAGGTCCACGCCAGACCGGCAAGACTACGACGCTGACCAAGCTCTTCGCCCCTTTGGATCATCTCGCCCTGAACTTGATGGAGACCAGAGAAAGGCTGAAATACGAGCGGGAACCATCGCTTCTCGGCCAGGAAGTCTCGGCCTCCGGCAAAGGCCACATCTTCATCGACGAGATCCAGAAGGTCCCCTCGGTGCTGGACGACGTCCAGGTGCTCATCGACCGGGACAAGAAGGTGTTCGGCATGACCGGCTCATCGGCCCGGAAGCTTCGCCGAAAGGGCGTCAATCTCCTTCCCGGACGGGCCCTGCAATTCCGGATGGACCCTCTCATTTATCATGAATACGGGGACGTTCTTCCCCTTCGGAGCCTCGCCGACCTCAAACGCGTCCTCAAGTACGGCGAACTCCCCGGCATCCTGACCCTGGTCGCCGATTCCAGGGAGAAGCTCGCCGGGGAGATCCTCGCGGCCTATGCGGCGACATACCTGGAAGAAGAGGTCCGGGCCGAGGCCCTGGTCCGGAATCTCGGCGCGTTCGCGAAGTTCCTGAAACTGGCCGCGGAGAGCTCCGGCGACCTCGTCAGCATGAGGTCGATGGCCCAGGACATCGGGGTGAGCCATGCGACCGTCTCCGGCCATTTCCAGGTGCTCGAGGACTCCCTCATAGTCGAAAGGATCGAACCTCTCGTCCCGGCCGGCGAACGCGGCAAATTAATGAAGGCGGCCAAGCACGTCCTCTTCGACACGGGCGTGCGGAACGCGGCCGCCGAGGTCCTCGGCCCGGCGGAATTCCCGCCCGAATACTGGGGGAAGCTGTTCGAACAGTGGGTCGGCCTGTCGCTTCTCCGCCTGATGAGGGCTCGGGGAACGGCCGGAAAGCTGCTCTATTGGCGGGACTACGCCGGAAGGGAGGTCGACTGGGTGGTCGACCTCGGGGACCGCTGGATCCCGGTCGAGGTCAAGTGGGGCGAGAACTTGAGGCCGGCGGACGTGAGGCACCTCGTTCATTTCGTCCGCTCCTACCCGAAAAAAGTCCATGAAGGATTCCTCGTATTCACCGGCGAAAGGGACCGGAAGCTCGACGACAGGATCACGGCCCTGTCTTTCCAGGATTTTCTGGTCAGGATCCTTCCGGAATAGAGAAAGGGCCTGCGGCCGGCTTTTAGGGACGGGGGCCGCGCAGCGGCTCGGGGATCTTGACCTCCAGCCCGTCGATGAAGACACGGACGACGCGCGTCCGGTAGTGGAACGGATCGCCGTCGAACACGACGATGTCGGCGTCCTTGCCGGGCTCGAGGCTCCCGACCCTGTCCGCGACACCCAGGATCTCGGCGGCCGTCAGGGTCACCGCGCGCAGCGCCGCGTCCCGGTCGAGGCCGCCCTTGACGGCCAGGGCCGCGGCCAGGGCCAGCTCTTCCTGCGTGCCGATCCCCAGGGCGTCCTCGGCGGCGATGGCCGTTTTGATCCCGGCCTTGACGAGCGTGGCCGCGTTCGCCAGGGACACGTCCATCGTTTCGATGCGCTTCGATCCCACACCCATGGCCCCGACGACGACCGGCAGCCCTCGCTTGGCGATCTCACCGGCCGCCTTGTAGGCCTCGGTCGCCCCGACCAGAACGGCTTTGAACCGGAACTCGTCGACCAAACGGAGCGCGGTCTGAATGTCGTCGGCCCGGTGACATTCGATGAACGCCGTCAGCCGGCCCTCGAGAAGACCGGCCAAGGGCTCGAGATCGAGGTCGCGGGGCGGGGCCGCGGGCGGCTCGGCGCCCTTCTTTTTCTTGGCCGCGGCCACGGCCTCCTCATGCGCCTTGCGCTTGCGCAAGTACTCGGCGGCCTCCAGCAGGGCCTTGCGGACGACGTAGGCGCTGCCCATCCGAGTGCCAGGCAGCCGCCCCTTGGCGCCGAAGGCGTCCTTGGGCCCCTCGCCCAAGCTCAGCTTGACGCCGGCCGGCTCGAGAAGGACCATCTCCTCGGCCGTGGCGCCGCGAGGCTTGACTACGGCCGTCCGGGCCCCGATGACGTTGGACCGGCCCGGCGCGATCATCAGCGTCGTGACCCCGGCCCGGGCCGCTTGCCCGAAGCGCTTGTCGAAGGGGTTAAGGGCATCGAGGATGCGCAACCCGGCCGTGACCGGGTCGGAGACCTCGTCGCCCCCGGACGGTCCGTAGGGATCGCCGAGGCCCATCGAGGCCAGCGACTCGACCAGACCGGGCAGGATCCAGCCGCCGGCCGCGTCAATGACCTTCGCGCTGTCGGGAACCGCGACCTCGCCCTCCCGGCCAACCGCCTTGATCTTGCCGCCCTCGACAAGGACGATGCCGTTCGCGATCTCCGGGCCCGAGACCGGGACGACCCGGCCGCCGCGCAAGACGATGATCCGCTCCTGTGCGCCGGGAGACGACACGGGAGCGGAAGCCAGGTCCCGCCCCCCCGCCGACGCCGCCAAGATCGATCCCACACCCGCGGCCAGGGCCGCGACGAGAAGAACGCCCGCTGCCGCTCGCTTCATTTCCGCACCGCCCTTCACTTCCGCTCCCCTTCCGCTTGGTAGACCACCCGGCCGTCGATGAGGACCATCAGCGTCCGTGTGGCGACGTCGAACGGGTCGCCGTCGAAGACGGCGAGGTCGGCGTCCTTGCCCGGCTCGAGGCTCCCGATGCGGCCCTCGAGGCCCATGGTCCGGGCCGGGTTGATGGTGATCGACCTCAACGCCTGGGCCGGGTCCATGCCGTACTTGACGGCCACGGCCGCTTGATACCGGAGGAACGACTGCTGGACGACGTCGGCATCGGTCATGATGTCGACCTGGACGCCCTTGTCGCTCAGATAGCCGGCCAGATTGACCAGCCGCCCGTCGTCGTCGTAGGTCGTCATCTTCGGGCCGACGACGACGATGATCCCGCGCTCGGCCAGCTCGTCGGCGACCTTGTAGGCCTCGGTGGCGTGGGCCAGCGACAGCCTCAGGAAGTCGAACTCGCCGGCCAGCCGGGCCGCGGTCATGATGTCATCGGACGAGTCGACGTGGATGTGGACCGGGATCTCGCGCCGGACGACCTTGAGCATGGCCTCCTTCTTGAGATCGCGCGTGGGCGGAGCGGCCTTGGCGTCCTTGCCCTTCTCCTTCTCGTAGCGTTCGAGGCCCCTTCCGTATTCCGCGGCCTCGACCAGGGCCTTTCTCACGAGATAGGCGGCCCCCATCTTGGTCGTCGGCATGACCCCCTTGGAGGCGTAGGCGCCCTTGCGCCCGAGGGCCATTTTCATGTCGGCCGGGAACAGGATGACCATGTCGTCCACGGTGCCGCCCCTCAGCTTGAGCACGGCCGACTGCCCGCCGATGACGTTTCCGCTGCCCGGCCGGGCGGCCACCGTCGTGACGCCCTCGGCCAGGGCCTTGCGGAACTGGTTGCGGTCGGGGCCGACGCCCTCGGGATGGATGGAATCGATGATCCTCAGCTCCGGCGTCACCGGGTTGGACATCTCGTTGTCCTCGGTGACCCAGCCCGAGGCCCCCAACCCGAGATGCGAATGGGAGTCGACCAGTCCCGGGGTGACGACCCGGCCGGCGGCGTCGATGACCTTTGCGCCGTCGGGGACCGTGATGGACCCGGCCGGCCCGACCGCCGCGATCTTATCTCCGTTGATCAGGACGACCCCGTTGTCGATCTTAAGGCCCGTCCCGGTCAGGATCCGGGCCCCGACGACGGCCGTCACCTGGTCCGCGGCCCCGGCCGCCGCCTGCGGCCCTTCCGACCGGACCGCGCCGGCCAGGGCCAGAACGAGACCGCAAGCCGCTGCGCTCTTCATCGCTTTGTGAAGGATCATGAATGCCTCCGCTCGTTCAAAGGACCGATATTACGGGCAGGCGCAGGGGCGAGTCAAGCGCCGCCCGGGCTCGAAAGGAGGGCCTTTGCCTAGGCCAAGAGTTTCGCGGATCGCTTGAGAACCATGAACGCCCCAATGAGCTTTATGGAACCATAGATGATCCCGGCGATCCCCGCCAAGCCGAGCCCGATGAATATGAGGGCGCTCGGGCCCCCGGTCGGCGTGAAGAATCCAACGTAGCCAACCAGTGCGCCGACGACAAGGCTTGCCGCTCCGATTCCAATGCGTTCCGCCACGGTCTTCTTTTCTTCTCGGACGACACTCTCGACAACACGCTCGGCGCCGGGTTCCCCGGAGGCCTTGAGCTCTTTCAGGAAATCCCAGAACTCGAAAAAATCAAAGGCCCTCTTTAACAGGCTTCTCGTCAAACCCAGCGAACGGGCGTCTTGGACGCGGCTGCAAAAGTAACCCGCTAGACCTGCGGCGTCGAGCTTCCTGTTTGCTCGGAAATTAAGGATCACTCGAGCCATGGTCCACGGGCCGGGCGACGCCTTCTCGAATGACCCTCGCTCCGTCTCCTCCCGCCACGCTTGGAGAGCACGGGCCTCTCCTTCATCGAGGGGCGCCATGAATTCGAGGCGCCCCAGGGCGGTTTTGATGACGAATCTCTTGTTAGTGTTATCCGGCCGCAGGAACTCCAGGACGTCATGCCTGGAGATAAAGAACGACGGCTGAGGGGATTTTCCGAACCGGCCCGTCAGCCCTTCATTTTTCAGCGCGGCCCAAGCTTCGTCGTAATCGGCGAGGGCGTCGACGGTCAGCTTCGCGGCGAACTCGTCGTCTCCCCTGGCCGTCTCCGCGCCCGCGATACCGCCGAAGGCCGTCTTCATGCCCGCTGTCTTTCGGGCCGCATCGATGTCTTGGGCCCTGAGCGTCGCAAGGCCAAGCAAGAAGAGCCCTTGGTCAGCAACCGTCAAGCGGCAGAGGACTTTGATGCCGGATCTCAAGACGGTCGGGAAGAGGACATGATCGTATTCCGCCAGGATTTGAATCTTTTTCTCATCCGGCAGCCCGGAGGTCTCGAGGGCCCTGTCCTCCCGAAAGAACGCTTCCAAGAGGGGTTTATCGTCCGTCATGGTCTCGGCCCTCCTCATTCGAGTCCTTTGCGGGCTCGGCGTCCTCGCCCGCTGGCGCCGCGGCCGCGGCGCGTCGGAAAGCCCGATACCCCCAGAACATGATCGAAAGGCTCAAGAGGATGAGAGCGATCAGAACGGCGATGCCCACGGGAAGCCTCTCGGGGATGGCCGAGTCCGAACCCGCGATCCTTATCAAGCTGATCGTGAAAAGGACCGTCAAGATAGCGCCCGCCAGGCCCCTGAACGCGCCGAGCCCGCCGAAACGGGCCCTGGCGATAAGCCCGGGCAATATGATGAACAGCCAGGCCAGGAAGCTAGGAATCTTCCGAGGGGCGGATACGGGGGTCACTTTGTCCTCGCTATTCCCGAAAGAGTTTTCCATGCGGCCTCCTTCACCCTCTACGGAACGCCCCATCCATCGCTCCACGCATCGCCTTCTTGTCTCACCGAGACGCTTTGCGGCGCCGGGGGCTTGTCCCGCTTTTCACAATCCTAGTGTCTGGCTCGCGTGAAGTCAACGTTTTAGCAGTATCACAAAAAAATAAAAACGGACTCTTCAATCCTGTCATGGCAGGCCGAGCGTTGCCGGGCATCCGAAGGGGCGCGTAAGTCAGGGCCCTGCGACAGGCCCGACCCTGCGGGGCCGGACGCTTCCGTCCGCCGCTCTCACTTGGCCCCGGCGGCCTTGAGCATCTTGATGATCTCAGGATCCTTCCGGGACTTGGCCAGCTTCAGCGCGGTCAGCTTCTTGTTCGTTCTGGCGTTGACATCCGCTCCTTTTTCCAGCAACAGCCTGACCATCTCCTCCAAGCCGTATTCCGACGCGAGCATAAGCGCTGTCGCCCCGGTCTTGGTCCTCGCGTTGACATCGGCTCCGCGTTCGATAAGCCCTCGGGCTGTCTCGATGTCCTCGCTGTCGACGGCGGCCATGAGGGGCGTCCATCCGGTTGTCCCGCAGAGGCCGACGTCGGCGCCGTTCTCCAGGAGCCAGCCGGCCATTTCGGTCTGCTTTCTTCCTGCGGCCTTCATAAGAGCCGTCCATCCGCCCTTGGCCTGGGCATTCACCTCGGCGCCGCGGGCTCTCAACAGTGTTGCGATCTCCGTGGCCCCGTTTTGCGCGGCGATCATGAGCGCCGTCTCTCCGTCTTCATTCCCGGTGTCGACGGGAGCCCCTTTCTCGAGGATCGCCGAAACCACGGTTGGGTCCCCCATTGCGACGGCGCACATCAGGGGCGTCATGCCCTTTTTTTCGGGCCGCCCGGCGGCGGCGCCGCGCTCAAGAAGGAACATGGCGATCTCGACTTCCCCCCCTATCAGCGCCCGATGGAGAGGGGTGCGGCCGCCGTCCTCATCCGGCCGGTCCATGTCCGCGCCGGCTTCGAGGATCATTTCAACGGCGCCCTTGTGACCGAAAAAGGAGGCCGCCGACAGGGCCGTCCATCCATTGACCCGCGCGTCAGCGCTCACGCCCTGGCCGAGGGCCTGGCTGACCGCGTCGAGGTCGCCCCGGGCGGCCGCCCTTACCAAGGCCCCCTCGGCGGAGGCCGGCGCCGCCAGGGGATCGTCGATCTGCAGGCTGCCGATGACCGCATGGACGGGATCGAGATCGGGCCCCTTGTACAGGCGTGGGGCTTCGTTCGAGCTGGTGAAGTAATACGTGAAGAGGAAGGTCCGATGGAACTTCCGGAATTCCGGCACGGCATAGATATGAAAGACCAGCTCAGCCGTCGCCGGGGAATCGGGCGAACGAAAAAAGAGGATCGCGAAACGCACGTCCTTGCCCGCGATTTCCAGCCGTCCTTGCTGAGCGACCTCGCCGGGCTCATCCAGCCGCCTTGTTTCCCGCTTGACGAATCCCCCCAAGAGGTAGTCCTCCGCCTCGGTTTCGTTCATCCGCCAATCCTCGGGCCGCAGCTCGATAGGCGTCACGGTGATAAGCGTCCCCCTGGCCTGCCCGGCCAACTGGGTCAGCAGACCTTCCTTGTACTTCGAGAAAGAAACGCCGTTGACGTCCGCGTTCTTCTCGATCTTCCATTTCGCCCCGGGCGGGGGGCTGACACGATAGCCGTCCATCTGGACGACTTGCGGCGTTTCCCTTGGCGTCTGAGAGACAGCCCGTGCATCGGGAAGGGCCAGCGCCAACAGGCAGAAGCTCGATAGAGAAAGCGCGACGGTCCGCAGGATACAGTTCCTCTTGTTCATGGTCCCCCCTCGGGCCCGCCAAACGGGCCCTGCGCAAGATGTGATCGATCCTCCCCGACCGCCGTTAAGAAAATAGGTCGCCAGGCCCGCCGAGTTGTCAAGATTTTGTAAAAATGGGAGCCGATCGGCCGCGCAGGAACGGCTTGAAACCGCCCGTTCTCAAGAAGTATAGTGGACCCATGAAAAACGCCAAGAAAACCCTGACCGCCCTGGCGGCCATCTTTCTTGCCCTGATCCTGGCGACGGCCGTTCCCCCAGCGGCTTCCGTGACGGCGCCCCCCGCCGGCCTCCTCGACGGCGAGTGCTTCACGGTGCTGGTCGGCAAGGACGCCAGCGCCGACGGCTCGGTCCTCGTGGCCCACAACGAGGACGACCGGGGCGACATCCTCGTCAACCTCCGCAAGATCAGGCCCCACGACTACGGCGCCGCGCGCAAGGTCGCCCTCGGAAAGGGGGCCGTTTGCGAGACCGACGGCCGGACGGCCGGCTTCCTGTGGATCGAGGCCACGACCCAGGAGTACGCCGACAGCTTCATCAACCAGCACGGGGTCCTCATCACATCGGACAGCTGTCCGTCGCGCGTCGAAGCCGAGGATCTCACCGACGGCGGCATCGGCTATATGCTACGGCGCTTGGTCGCGGAGAAAGCGACCTCGGCCCGTGACGCGATCCGCATAGCCGGGACCCTCGTCGAGAGATACGGATACCGGGCCTCCGGCCGGACCTACTCCATCGCCGACAAGAACGAGGCCTGGATGCTGGCCGTCCTCCGCGGCCGCCACTGGGCCGCTCAGCGGGTGCCCGACGACGAGGTGGCCGTCATCCCCAACCACTTCACGATCCGCCGGATGGCCTTCGACGATCCCGACCGCTTCCTGGCCAGCCCGGGCCTCGTCGAGTACGCCGCCAAGAACGGCTGGTACGACGAGGAGAAGGACGGCCCGTTCGATTTCAACCGGGCCTTCGCACGGCCCTCGCGGCGCGAGCCGGCCGCCGACGGCAACACCCTGCGCCACTGGCGTGGCCTCGAGCTCCTCACGGGACGCGACTGGGAGCTCGGAGGGGACTATCCGTTCTCCGTGAAGCCCGGCGGCAAGGTCACCGAGGGGGCCCTGATGGCCGTCCTCCGCGACCACTATGAGGGCACCCCCTACGACGCCACCGACGGCTACAAGACCGGGTCGCCCAACCGGACCAAGTTCCGGACCATATGCACGGCCTCGACCATCAACGCCTTCATCGTCTCGCTCGACGCCGAACGGCCGGAGCCCCTTTCGGTCCGCGTCTGGCTGGCCCTCGGCAAGCCCGACACGACCGTCTTCCTACCCCTCTACCTCGGCGTCGAGAACCTGCCGCCGGGCGCCGGCCTCGGCCAGAACACCCACGACGATGAGCTTTTCTACCGGCAGCACTTCGACGACGCGGAGTTCAAGGCCGCCAAGGACCAGCTCCTGCACACCAAGGTCCTGGCCCTCGAACAGGCCGCCGAGGCGGACTACGGCCCGATGCTCGAAACGCTCAGAAAAGAGCTCTTCCCGCTCGAAAAGGGGTTCATCGAGGCCCGCCCGAGATTCGAAGAGGACTTCGCCGACCTCTACGCCAAGGACAAACGCGCGGCCCAGAAGGCCCTCGACGACTATGTCGCCGCCGCCTTCGAGAAGCTGGCTGGACGGACGGCCGCGCTGATCGAGAAGCTCAAGGGCCCTTGATCCTGCGGCTTGTCAAGACGCGAAATCACCGCTAATGCGCCGTCGTCCTGCAGCGGACGTGCATTTCTTCCAGCTGCTGATCCGTCTTTTTTATCAAACCTGGATTCTCAGCGAACTCATTGAGCGCGGCGACCAACTTCGGAAAGAAAGAATCGAGCGAGGGGTAGCGCTCTTTCTGCGTCTCGAATTCTCCCAATAATTCAAATATCTTGTCCACCAGGAGAAACTGCTGCTCCAACTCCACCTCCAGCCCTTCTTTGGCCGCCTGAGGCCCTTTATGAGATCGGACGTAACGAAGGACGCATGCTCGGACGAACGTTTCGTATATCATGGTCTCCCAGCTCCCATAACCCTGGGATTTCATCTCTCGTTCAACTAGAGAGAAGATCTTCTCCCCTAGGGCTTTCAATTCGGAGCGATGGGCGTCCACAAGGGGATTGATAAAGGAGTGACAGAATTCGTGAATGATCGTATCCAGATAATCGTCGCCAAAAACGGGATGCTGGCTCTCGTCAACCATGGGATATCCCAGACCGAGGATGCAGTAATATTCTATGGTCCCATCGGCATCCCTAAAAGCCAGCCCGTAGCTAGGGCCACCGTTGTTGGGCGCCAAGGCAAGGATGAACTGGCAGGATGGATTCTTGCGGAAGTAGGAGCTGAACCACTCCAGATGGACTTCCGAACGGACAAACTCTTTAGCCCGGGCCAAGGCTAGACCATGAAGCTCCTGTTGGCTCCCAAAGAAGGCCAAGAAATCTGTTTCTTCAACAAAGCGTCGGACTTCCTCCAGAAAGACACGCGCCTTAGGGCCGTGAGCGCTCACCCAGGCCCTGAACCTATCGTCCAGGATGTCCGGAGAATCGAGAGGGATGCGTTCCTTTAGCTCCGGCGGTGAAGTCAGGCAAATTGCCAGAAACATGGGGCTGCTGAACCGCAGTTGAAGCTCCTTGGCCAGGGTGATAGCCGGATGATCCTGGAACCTTTCAAATTTCGCGCGGATGCCCTCCACATAGGGAAGAACACCCGGCTGGTTGTACTCGATGTGCCCAGCCAGCCGAAAGACGATGCTCATCAGCTCGACTCTGGGATCGACAACGATCTCGATTTCTGGGATTGTCACAGCCGTCTGGCTTGCTAAGTTCCCGGAAGCCGCGGCTCCAAGAATCAGAAGGAGTAGCCCTCCCGTCCTAAGAAGCGTGATCGTTCTCATCTATCATCCCTCCGTTTCATAAGCCATATTCGTCTTTCTCGATAGAAGGCCGAGGACAAACGCAGATTATCCCCGGCGCGGCAGAGACAGGGCCAAGAAACTTGATGCCCTATTGGATGTCCCGGCCCCCGAGGTCCCCAGTCGCCTTGGAAAGGATGATGATCCGGATGCTCTGTTGGCTTTCCAAGACCTTCGCTGCGGGAGCGCTAAGCGTGAATCCAGTCGTTTTAAACACAAGTCCTTCATATAGGTCACCCCGCTTCTCCCGCCACTCGAGCGCGTATCCATCAGCGCCTTCCTTCGCTTCGGTGTCCACCCATTCGATGGCCGCGTAGTGGATCACGGTCAGCAAAACAAGGATGGCGGTCAGGAAAATCATCCTTCTCATTGAAGCCTCCTCTCTCCATTCAGGATTTTGAGCTCGGACAGCCCGGTCACCGTTGAGAAGCTTCGGGCGACCGGTTTTCGGCAGTATCGCCCATTCTTCGGTCGCTATATCGTAGGCTGACGGTTTCGGAGTTGCGCTCCCGGTCGGCGCGTTGCGTCTGGCTCATGACCGCCGAATAGGGCTCTTTCAAGTGGCGAAAAAGCGCCGTCCGCGGCGAACTCCGATCTTCAATTTCTTCAGCTTGTAGCTCAAGGTCGTCCGCTTGATCCCCAGCAATTTGGCCGCTTCGGTCTGATTCCCGCCGGTCTTGCTAAGTACTCGGATGATAATCCGGCGCTCGATGGCCCCCCCGACGGCCTCGAGGGATTCGGTGACATGATCACAGACATAGTCCGTCAGCATCCCGATAAGCGTCTCGGCCCTGTAAGCATCCGGGCCGGCGCCTCGCCCTCCGCCGGCCGCCGGAGGCGCAAGGTCTCCCTCATGATCTCGCAAGGGATGTTCTTTCACTCGTTGGAGCGGAGTCTATGGGTTTACGCTGTTAAAGGCGCTTATCCTTCGTCATGACGCAGAACAAGCTCGACTCGTCAACCTCGACGATCTCCACGGTGACGGGGAAATTCAGGGCCAGGGCGCGGAACTGGTCGCCGGAGAATGTCGTAGCCCGGAAGCCGTCCCGGCAGACGATGACGCCGTCACCGGTCCTTTTTTCATCGATCTTCCCGACCAGCCCTTCCTCGGCCTGCCGGCGGAACCACTCCAGCCGATGCGGCCAGAATCGCCGGGCGTAGGTCGAAAAGAGGACTGTCCCTCCCGGCTTGGCCACGCGGACGCTTTCCCGAAAGAGACGCTCCGGATCCCGGTGAAAAGCGGAAATGCCGTTCTGGATGCAGATCACCACGTCAAAGCTGTCGTCAAGGAAGGCTAAGTCCGCTGCGTCCATCTCCAGGAGAAGGCAGTTCTTGACGAGCGAGAGACAGGACCGGCCGAGGGCCAAACTGGACGAGGATGTGTCGATGCCGACGACAAACCCGGCTTTGCGGGCGAAGTCTTGGATCGTGCGCCCGTAGCCGCATCCCAGATCCAAGAGGAGGTCGCCCTCCCTGACGCTGCCGAGCGCGAAATCGACCTCCGCCCGCAGATAGCGCCGAACGCGCGGCGGGGCGATCTCATAACAGCGCTTGAGGCGTTCGGCCGCCAGCCTGTCCGAGTAGTAGGACAAAGCGCGAGAGTGGCTCAATCCTCCCTTGCCTTTCAAGGCGCACCCAGGAAATGGAGCGGGTACGGAGATGCGGCGCTGGCTCCCTTGATCTTAAGAAGAAGGGCGGACCAGGAACCGGCAGGACGGCGCCCCCCGCTTGACAGATCCCACGAGTTCCACATGGACCGCTTTCGCGGCCACGGTCTCGAAGACCTCGCGCACCCAGCCGACGGAACAATGGCAGTAAGCGTCGGGCAGGCGGGCAGGCCCTTCTGCGACCAGCTCGCAGAAGCAGCGGGGATAGCCCCAATGGACCGTGTCCCCCTCGACGAATACGTTATCTTTTCCCAGCCTTTCGGCCATGGCGGTTACGAATCCCCCGATGTCGCCCTGATGCTTCTCCGCGAGCCCCAGGATCCCGCTGCGGCGCGCGCAGGCCCGGCCGCATTCCTCCATCAGCTCCACCCGGGCCTTTTCATCGACCCGCCTCTCAAGGGCTTCCATCAGCGTCAGGACGTAGGCCTCCTTGAACCGCTTTTCGAATTCCCGCGCCTTCCGTTCCTTGTCGAGGTCGGCCTGGGACCGATTTTCCTGTCCGCACAAGAAGGTCATCCCCCCGCAGGCCAAACAGGCCTGCGCCGTTCTCTTGATGAATTCATCCCTTTTCATGCGCTCCCTCACCTCGCCCTTTCCTTCGTTGCGTCCCGCCACGGGGACATGACCGCCGAGACAAAATCGGCGTCAATCTATCCCCTGAATCGGATTGCCCGCCCAGTGGGGCCATTATGCGCGCCTGAGCCAGGCTTGTCCATCCGCCCACAGAAGCCAGAAGCCGAACACCTGCGGCCTTTTCTCTAGACAAGTACTCCGCTCTCTATCATTAATTGATAGTATGCCCAGGGGCCGTGGCCGTGATCCATTCAATGGCCGCTTCGAGGTCGCGATCCCGGCCTGACCGCAAGTCCTCGATCGTCCGCGCTACCCTGAGATCCGGCGCCACGCCGGTCCACTCGACGACGAAGTTCCCGTCCGCGTCGGTCAAGCTGCCGAAAGCGAAACCCAGACTCAGCCCGTCCGGCAGAAGGATCTTTTGTTGGGACGGCGCGCTGGTCAGGCCGCCGGTCGGGCGGCCGACAAGGGTCAAGCGCGGGACGGCCGACGCTGCGAACGCGAAAAGATCGGCGGCGCTGAAATCGAACTCGTCGATCAGGACGATGACCGGCCGACGATAGATCGGCCGCCGCGGCATCAAAAAGAGCTTCGTATATCCCTTGCCCGAGCCGCAAAGACGGCCATAGTAAACGCGCGTATCGCAGAAGCGATCGAGCATGGCATCCGTGATGAAAGCATATCCGCCGGGATTGCTCCTGATGTCGACGATCAGGCCCCGCGTATCCCAGAGCTCCTCGAGGGCCCTGTCGAACGATTGGATGAGAGAGAAGAAGTCCGACACGAACCTCGCGACCCGGATATAGCCGATATCGCCCCCGAGTCTCCCGTGGTCGAAATAAAGAGGACGGGTCCAGTCCCATTTCCGGTAGCTCAGCTCGGTCGACAGGCGCTCCCCGTCGGGCGCCTCGAGTACGAAGGCCAGGCTCGAGCCGTCCGGGCGCCTCAACATGAAGGCCAGCCGGGCCCGCTCGCCGAACCGCTCTCCGCGGAACGTGCCCAGCTGGCTGTTGAATCGCCAATGAGGAGCGGCGGCGATGAGGGCCGCGGGCGGCTGCCCGTCGGCTACCAGGAGTTCGGTCCCTCGACGCCAACCGGCCTTGGAAGCCGGGGACCCCTCCATGACCTCCAGGACGAACCACCGGCCGTCGATCTTCGTCCAGCGAACACCGAGATCGACCTCCTCCGCCTCCTCCTTGTCCGCGGTCCGCCTTTTGATACGAAGGTGGCCGTCGCCCAAGGTATTGACCAGCGTGGTGACGATCCGATGAAATTCCTCCTCACCGGAGGCGTCCTTGGCCGCGGCCGCGGCTTCCGCGACAAAACGATCCCAGTCGATCCCCTTGTGCTCCAAGTAATTGTAATGATCCCGAAAAAAATCTCCCATGGCCAGGACGGCCTGATCGCGGGGCAAGGCCCGCAGGTCGACGCGGAAAAAAACCTCTCTAATGAAGCCCGAAAGGAGAAGGAAGATCTGAAAAAAGGCGAAAAGAACGACCAGGGGGCAGGCGACACCAGTAAGCCAGCGGCGTGGCCTTCTATCCATCCCCCTTACCCAACGCCCGAGAGCGATCGACCCGATGATCAAGCCGGCGAGGAGAAGGGCCCATGGCCAGAGGTCTATGACCCAACCTTTCAGCCGCATCACGCCCGAGCGCTTGACAAACAGGAAGAGATAAGCAGCTAGGGAAGCCGGCACCGGGATCGCGGCGCCAATGATGAGAGCCCGCTTCAAGGTTCGGGCGAAGCGACCGATCAAGAACGCGGGAAAGAGAGTGAGGACCCAGTAAGGGAGTCCTTTTCCAAGATAATGGCCGGTCTCCATGACCAGAAGAGCCAAGCCATAGGACAGGATGGCTAACCCGACGGTGGCCATTAATCCCAGTATTCCCAGGCCTTTTCTGAAACTTAATAATCCTTTCATTTCCTTCGCGTCCGATCCCCTCATTAACGCCATGATGCTCTCCTATTTCCCGGCCAATTTCACGATGACCCTCATGGCCTTAAGGCCCACGGCATCCGTCGTTTCTTCGACGAAGCGCGTATGGCTGGGATTGTGGCTCATGACCGCACTCTTGACCAGAAAAGCGTCATAATTCAGATCCGCGGCGCCGTGATAGGTGGCCAGCACGCAGTACACGGCGTTCAGGCCGCATAGGAAAAGCGTGTCGCAACCCAGGCGACGTAGCAACGGGTCAAGATCCGTGCGCTTGAACGCATTCGGATAGCTCTTGATGATCTTTGGGTCCTGGGTCCTGATGCCGACGGAATGCGGGAACTCGAAGGCCTCCGTCCCCGGCCTCGGGCCGGATAAGGGATCGGAATGGTACACTCCGACGACCGGAAAGCCGTTATCTCGAAAGAGCCGGATGGCGTGTTCGATCATCCGCAGACGAGTCTCCCTTTCCGGCTCATGGATCTCGGGAAGAAAGAGGTTCTGGATGTCGATGACCAGCAAAGCGGGCCTTGTCATTTCGCCCTTCGACCGGAGACTCGATCGAGGTGGATCCTGAGAACGAGCGGCTCCTGGAGTTGATCTTCGGGCGCGAGTCGGCCGGACTCGTCCACGCATTTCCATTGGCTGTTGGCGATATAGTAGAATTCGTCTCCGACGACGACTCCCAGGGTTGGTTCATCGAACAAGGGATGGCCGGTGTCGAGGATCTCGATCTTTTCCGCTCGCGAGCCGCCGGCATCGAGGAAGATCCTGACGATCCGGTTGGGAATCAAGCCGTTCTGGATGGCAAGGAGCGTGTTTCCGTGGGAAGCTAGCCCGTCGATCCCGGCGAGCGATTCGCCGTCCGGAGGATTGATGTGACGCGGCATTCCAGAGGCCAGATCGAATGCAAAGATCCCCTCAATATAGTCGGCCACTAAAAGGCATCTGCCGTCCGCAGAAAACGCAAGCCCTTGGGGATTCGAGAGGGGTCGGCCTCGGTGGACCAGTTCCAGCTCATCCCGGGTCCTCGATACGCGATAGACCGCGGGATCGATGCAATCCGTGGCATAGATCTCGCCGTTCTCGCCAAGCGTCAGGTCTCCGATGAGATGCTCCGCGGCCGTGTCGTCCAGCAAGTAGAGTTTCAGAAGCCGCTTCGTCTCCAGGTCATACTTGAAAATCCCGGTGCGGATTCGATCCTCATCCCGGTACCCTTCCATCTGGGGAATGGCCGCCGTCGTTCCCCATAGGAAGCGGCGTACGGCGTCGACCCTGAGGCCGAACACGGCCCCGAGGCCGTCTTCCGGGCGGGAAAAGTCCGTGGCGCCGCCGCTTCGGTCCACGCGGATGATCTTCTTCTTATGGACGCTGCTCACAAAGAACACGTCCTCGACGGGATCATGGGCGATCCCCTCGGGGATGAGGCCCTTCTCGGCGATCCTGAACGCCGCTTCGCTCCGGCGCTCCGGCAACCAGGTCTCTCGCGCGGAGGCCATAACCCTCGATCGGCGCGGAAAATCGGCTTTCGGAACGGCATCATGGATCGCCTCGGCCGCGATACCGACAGGCCACAAGATCAAGAAAAAGATCCAGGGCACGGCTTTCTTTCTCATGACATCGCTCCCGCTCCTCTCTCGGCGGTTCCTCTTGTCCCACGGACTTCTCTCCTTGCCGTCCGCGTTCGGCGAAGCCGATGATATGTCCGCCTGGGGACCGATAAAACATCTCGGTGACTCCGTAGGACGTTTTTCGCTTGGAGACGACAACGGAGAATTCCCTGAGCCGGCGCTCGATCTCGCCGATATCGCTGACTTCGATGTAAAGGGCCGAGGGCGCTCCGCGCATCTCCTTTCCGAGCGAGGGGATGTCCTTTTCGAGGCTGGCGTAGCTCTGGAGCATGACTTCGGCGCCTCCCGAAGTCAGGATGACGAATCCCAGTCTGTCGCCCTCGGGCACTTCCGCCGTCTTGGCGAAGCCGAGAGCATCCACCCAGAACGGAAAACAGGCTTCTATGGACTCCACATAAAGAACGGGCGTGATCTTTCTCACTTGCCCCTCCTTTTCCGGCCGGCTCTTCTTGTCTGGATCAGACGGCCAGCCGGGACTCCCAATAAGCTGGACGAGGCCCAACAGAAGGAGAATGCAGATACCCGGCAGTTTCTTGGTCATCGCTTCTCTTCTCCTTTCCTCGATCCGGCCGCTTTCCTTCGGAGGACATTGATCTGGAAGCGATGTCCGGCGGCAATTTCCATTCTTGAAAAATGAACCTCAGCCCGGCAAAAAGTCCTTTGGCCAGGACGGGCCCGTGCTCCTCCCCCTCCATGACCAAAACATCCCACCGCAAGTCCGGAGGCGCCGATGTTCCCAGGAGATGGCGGAGAAGGGGCATGCCCTGGGCGCGGGGCGTGGTCCCCTCGGTCACGGCGAAGAGCGATTTCTTCAGTGAGGGATGCTTCTCGAATGCCCGCCGGGCGATTTCGGCCCAGGTCTCATCGAAGCCCGTGCCCGAGGCGATGTATCCATCGAACATCTCCGGCTTGTTGAAAAGCAGCCAGAAGCTGGTCGACGCCCCGCTGCAGAAGCCGTAGAAAACGCGATACGGCTGGGTTCGGAACCGGGTGTCGATCGTCGGGATGAGCTCCTTTTCGAGGAATTGGATGAACCGGACATATCCGCCCTCCGGATCCTCCAGGTCGACCCAGATGTCCCTTTCCCTATTGGTGTTGGGGATCCCGACGACGATCATCTCGGGCATCCAAACCGCCGACAAGAAATCCACGGCACCTACCGCATAACCGAAAACATCCTCGGCGTCCAAGACATAGAGGACTGGATACTTGGCCTTCGATCTAGCGTAGCCGGCGGGGAGATGAACGAAAATATCCCTCGTCTCATTCAGCGCTCCCGACCCGATCCGGAAAGAATAGCTGGCGTCGATCTCTTTCAGCCCGGATCGACGGCAGCTCCCCAGGATCAAGCTGGACATTACTGTCATCAACAAGCAGGTTTTCAGTAGGCGTGTCCATTTCGTGCTCATGTTTGTTCCCTTCATGAAGTTCGTTATTACCTATGATCCCTTATCCGATGCTCTTCAACGAGCTTTTCGGAGAAAAACGGGAGGAGGTGGTTTTCGATCCGCTCACGCAGCCGGTCCTCATGTCCGCCGTCGTGCTCCGCCAGCTCATGGCGAATGCCCGCTTCCTGGAGAAGCTTGGCGAAATGCCGGCTCCCCTGGACGATCCACTTGTAGGGATCCCTCACCCCGATGTCGATGATCAGCCCTTTCAATTTGAGCAGGTTGCCCTTGTAGGCGCTCACCTTCCCGGCCTGCCCGCCGAATCCGTTAATATAGCTCTGCAGCGCCTGACGGTTCAGCTCAACACCATTGTCGGACCGGGCGTACGGATAATAGATATGGGGGACTCCCTTTTTCAGGTTGGGCGAGAAGGCCGCCCCGTAGGCATAGGAAAAGGCCCAGAAATACTTAGGAAGAGAAACCGCTCCATAGAGTTCGGCGATGAACGCTTTGAATGCCTTCTTGGCCTCTTCTGTCGTCATGGCGTCGAATTCTTCCTGCTTGGCCAGGTGTTGGACGATCTTGTCCTCAGGCACGAACATGCCCTGATTCGTCAGGCCGTCCTCATCGAAGAGCCCGGGACTCAGGCTGTAAACGGCGCCGAACACATCGGGATGCCGCATGCCCAGATTAATGGCGCCGAAGCCGCCCATCGAGCTGCCCGAAATGCCCCGGGATTCGGCCTTCGCCAGCGTCCGGAAATTCCGGTCGACATAGTGAACGACATCCTTGACGATGAAGTCCTCCCAGTCGCCCGTCACCGGAGAGTTCACATAGAAGCTGCCCCCGAGAAAATTCCTGCCGTTGGCCACCACGAAGATCATCTCCTGGATCCTTCCGGCGGCGGTCAGCTCGTCCAGCGCCGTCCCGATGCGCAACCCCTGAAATGTCCCGTCGATCATTTCGGTCACGTCCGTGGTGAATCCGGGAAGAAAATAGAGGACGGGATAACGGGCCTCGGATGAGTGGTATGAAGGCGGCAGGCAGATGATCACCGGCTGTTCGGTCGGCGTGTCAAACGCGTTGTTGGCCAACGAAGGCGCCGGGATAGTCGCCTGTATCACGCGTTCGACCGGCTCCTCCGACTGAAGACCGCCGCAAGTCAGAAGGATAATGAAAACAAGAGACTTGAAGGTCCTCACTTGACTCCTCCTTTGATAGGGCTTCACTGATGCTTCACGGGATGCCCGGAAATACGATAGCCTTGGCTATTTCGCCATGGCCACGAACACGGCCGCGACGACTCCCGAGAGAATGAGCAGCGGCAGCATTCCGATCGTGAATTGTGTTCTCAAATGCCTTTTCATGTATTCCAGCGTAGGATGATCTTTCTGCATATGAAGGAACTTCGGCCTCCAATAGACCAGGATCCCCAGGTCGATGACCACCGCGTCGAACAACGACAACAATGTCAACAGCAGGAAATTGGACAGGGAGATGCCGAGCCAACGGGCTCCTTCGATATTCTTGAAAGTGAAATGATCGAACAGGAAGAGATAAACCCCGATGAGAAGCAGGATAAGAAGCGACAGGATCCTCTTGTTCGCTCTTGCCTGCTTGTTCTTGCTGTCTTGGTCATATCGGGACTGGACTTTGCCATAGATCGTGAAGGAGACGATGAGCATGATCAGGCATCCGGCAAGAAACCAGATGATCATGCTCGGCGAAACTCTCATCTAGAACTCTATCCGCAGCCAGCCTTCCGTTCGCAGTGGTCCCGCCCCATGAGGATAGAGGAGCTCGGGCCGCTTGAGATGGACGAACAACAGCCACCTGCTGCCGGGCAGGAGAGCGCGGGAGATCTGGAACTCGAAGCCCTCCAGCGGCACGACCTTGCGTTCCCCATTCTCGATGATCGTGCCAATGCTGTTGGCTGTCCAGAGGGTGTTCTTTCCCCACTGGATATCCGTCCACGAGCCGTCCTTCCAGTCCGCTTCCCCCAATGCGGCTGAAACGTGGAGCTTCTTTCTCGTCCCGCCGGGCTCGCCCAGATAGAGGTCGATCCCCGTATGCATCGGGCCGAGGAACTTGATCCCCAGATAGAGATACGAGTCGTCCGCCTTAAGATGGAAAGTCATCTCCCCGGTCGTTTCGATATCGACCGCATCCTCCCATTCCCCGGCCGGGAATCGCCCGTTGGGGAGGATGTTCCGTCCGCTCGGTACTTGATGGAGGCCGCGGTCCGCCCGGCCGATAAGGGATGCGGCGTTCGCCAGCGATAGGGCCATGAGGACGGCGAGACCGAGCAGCTTCCTTTTTTCGACTCTCACGTAACTCCTCGTCTTTTTAGGCGGCCGGTTTCCCGGCGCCGATAGGGTTTCGGGTCGAGGCTGATGATCCCGGGCCCCGACGGATCCTCGTCGAGTCCCGGAACCACAAGCGCGGGGCCGCCGGCGCGGACGAGCCGTCTCGGCGTGCCCTCGGCGCCGGGGGCGGCCACGACGGCGTCCAAGAATTTTTCCTTGGCCTCTTGGGTCCAGTAGTGCATCGGAACAAGACGCGCGTACTTCAACAGGCCGGCGAACTCGGCAGCGTCCTCGGAGATGTCGCTGACGAAATCGATCGGCAAGAGGACCAAGTCGTAGATGTCGGGGTAGAGCCTTCGGATAAGCGCCTGGATCTCGGGCTTGCCGACATTCGCGATAAGAGCTTGACAGTCGCCCAGGTGGAGGATCTTCAGTCCCTTGAAGACGAACAGATAGCTGGTGTTGTCCGGGGCGTCGAGCCGCCGCTCATAGGTCGGAATGGGGACGATCTCGACGCTCCTGAGGCTCGACCCGGCCCCGTCCTTGAGGATGCGGGACACGCCCTCGGGCAATGCCCCCCCGGCATGGTTCTCATGGTCGTGGGAAAACGTCACTATGTCCGGCCTCAGGCCGCCGAGCCCATAAATCGGGCTTTCCATCCCGTACGAACATGATCTGCCGTAATCCGTCAGGACGGCAAGGCCGCAACTGAATTCGAGCACGAATGCCGCGTGCCCCAGGTAATGGACGCGGACGGTTCCGCCGTGCTGGCAGGAAATCAGGGACAGGCTCGACAGGGCGAACATGACGAGACAGGCGCGGAATTTCATGACCGTTCTCAGGGGCGGCCGATGATCTGGGCGAAATTCCTCCGGTAGGTCCGGGTGACGGTCACCCGCTGATCGCTCTTCAGAACGACGACGAACTCGCCGTGGAAGTAGGGCTGGACCTCTTTGACGAACTCCATGTTGATGATGCTCGACCGGTTGACACGGACGAATTCCCGAGGGTCCAGCTGATTTTCCAACTCCCCCAGGCTCTCCCGGACCAAGTGTTCGCCGCCCCGGGCGTGGAGCAGCGCGTAGTTGCCGGCCGCCTCGATCCACTCGACCTCGTCGGCCTTCACGGACACGATCCTCTGCCGCTTGTCGACGAACAGCCTCTTGACATACGAGTCCTTCTTCTGGAGCTTCTGGATGAGCTCGGCAAGCCTCTCTCGGTGGATCTGCTCGGAAACGGGGGATCGGAGGCACTGTCGCGCGCGATCCAGAGCGGTACGGAATCGCTTCTGGTCGAAGGGTTTGAGCAAGTAGTCCAAGGCATGGACCTCGAAGGCCTGGAGGGCGTACTGATCATAGGCCGTGGCGAAGATCACGCAGGGCATGTTCTCCGGGCCGAGCGCCTCGAGCACTTGAAAGCCGTCGAGGGCCGGCATCTGGATGTCGAGAAAAACGAGGTCCGGCCTCAGCTTCTTGATCGTCCTGACGGCCGACTCGCCGCCGTCCGCCTCGCCGACGACCTCGATATCGGCTTCCTGCTCCAGAAGGTCCCTGAGCTTGAGCCGGGCGTACGGTTCGTCGTCGACGATGAGTGTTCTGATGGCCATTCCGGCCCCTCTTTTAGGCTCCTTCGCCGCCCGCGCCAGTCCCCCCCGTGACCTGCTCGTGGAACGGAATGGTCAGAGTGACGCGCGCCCCCCCGCCCGCTCCGTTCTCGGCTCTCAACGAAGCCCTCTCCCCGTAAAGATGCCGCAGACGGTCCCCGGTGATCCTCAGCCCTTGGCCCTTCTCGATCAGCGCCCTCGGATCCTCGGGGAAGCCCCGCCCGTTATCGACGACATCGACGATCAGGTCACCGCCCTCTCGCTCGGCGCTGATACGGACCTTGCCGTTCGTCCCGCGGGGCATGACACCGTGATGGATGGCGTTCTCGACCAGCGGCTGCAGGATGAAATAAGGGACGAGGGCCCTTTCGACATCCGGGGAGACGTCGAAGGAGATCTCCAGGCGGTCCTCGAACCGCGTCTTCATGATCTCCACATAATTCATGAGAGTATCGAGCTCCTCGCGCAGGGCGATCTCCTGCCTATCCGTCCGGTCCAGCGAAACCCTCAGCAACTCGCTCAGCCGGGTGATCATTCTGTCCGCGACTTGAGGTTTTCGATGGACGAGGGCCGAGATCATATGGAGCGTGTTGAAGAGGAAGTGCGGGTGGATCTGGGCCGAGAGGGCCTGGAGCCTGGCCCGCACGAGCTGAGTTTCGAGCCGGCTCGCCTCGATCTCCCGTTCCCGGTATCTCCGGTAATAATCCAGGCCGTATTGGACGCCCAGGATGGCCCAATAGGTGAGGACGTTGAGATGAAAGAACCATACGAATAGATTGGCCATCTGGTCGAGTCCCCAGACCGCCGAGGGCGAGCCTCCGGACCGCCAGGCCCACCAGGAATCAGGCGTCAAGAAGATCAGGAACCAGGCTAACGCGGGCTGGATGACGCTCACTCCGACGCTGCCCCCGAGATGGGCCAGGATCCGAAAGACCCTTCTCTTTCCCGCAAGCGGTATCCGCCGGCCGAGCCACAGGACCAGGGGGACAAGAAACGGCCAGGGAAGCCAGCGGGTCGCGTCCTCCATCAGATACTGATGGAAATTCAGGCTGGTCGCGTCCACCAAGCGGAGAAAAAAGTATTTGCTGCCGAAATACAGGGATAGAAGGATGAAGATCGCGACGTAGAGAACCGGGCTGAGGAGGGCCTTCCCGCCCGTATGGCCTTTCATCACGAATCCCTTATTCTTCACTGTATTGTACACCGGATCTTGCGTCCTGGCCAACCCCGGTGGGCCGCCCGGGCCCTACCCGCGAAGGACCTTCAGATCTTCGATCCTCGAACGGATCCCGACATGGCGCGCGCACACGGCCCGGCACTCGGGGCAGGACCGGCAGGCCTCAAGCCCTCTTTCCGGCCGGATATCGCGGAGGGTGACATCGAGCTCGCTGAAGTTCCCGTAGCAGGCCGCGTACAGGTGAGCCCTCATCAGCGCCGGGATATCGGCCGCCGAGGGGCAAGACGGGACGCAGCGCGCGCACTGGACGCAATACGTTTCGAGAGCGAGCTTGACCCCCCTGTCCTCGAGAAAGGCCCTCTCTTCAGCGGTGTACTCCAAGTTCCCGGCGGCCGCGACGTCGGTCTCCAGCTGATCGAAGGTCGTGTAGCCCGGGACGGCCGTGGTGATGAAGTCATGGCGGATGGCCCACTTGAGGACGGCCGAGTGGAGGACTCCCCTTTCGTAGAAGCGAAGCTTATCCTGGGGAACGTGCTCCCGGTACCAATATTGGGTGCACTGGGTCTTCATGGCGATCAGGCCGATGCCGCTCCCGGCGGCCCGCATCAGGGTATCGAGGTAAGCCGCATCGTCGGCCATCGCGTAGTTGAACGCCGTCAGGACGACGTCATAGAAATTCAGCTTGGTGGCGTCCTCGATACAGGCCGCCATGTTCGTATGGGTCGAGAATCCCAGGAACCGGACCTTTTTTCGTATCCGCAGCTCGGCTAAAGCTTCGAGGATGCCCGGGTTGCGGAGGTAGGCGACGTCGGGAACATTGTGTACGTACAGGATGTCGAGATAGTCTGTCCGCAACCGCTTGAGGCTCTCTTCGGCCGTCGCGAGGAAGATCTTCTTCAATTCCTCCGGGGAGACCTTGGGCCTCACCTCGTGCGGGACATAGACCTTGGTCCCGATGATGACTTGGTCCCTGACGCCGAGCTCGGCCAGGGCCTTGCCGACCATGATCTCGTTGTTGCCCCGCTGATAATACGCCGCCGTGTCGAAATGGCGGACGCCCAGCTCATAGGACCGCTTGACGAGGTCCTCGATGAAGGTGTTCATGACGCCCATGCTGAGGACGGGCAGCGAGATCCCCGTTCGGCCCAGCGCGCGGACGCCCTTGGAGATGTCGGCCTCCCCCGCCCGGAGGTTCCCCGGTGCGGCTCCGGCCCGCGCTCTCAACAGGCCCGCGGCCGCTGCGCAAGCGCCGCTCTTCGTCAAGAAATCCCGCCGGGTCATCTCGGGCCTCCGCCGGCTCCTCCGCCGGCCGGCTCCCGCCCCCAGATGTCTTTTGGCTTGACGGGGACGATGAACTCCGTCCTGAGGTCTTCCGGCTTGTCCCGGGCCGGATCGCCTATCCAGACCTCGATCGGAGGGCCAGCGACCAGCAGGTTCTTCTGCTCGATCCTATTGAGGACTTCGTTCATCGATGAGAACGCGGTTTCATAAGGCCCTCGGTGATAACCTTTAGCGACGCGGGAGAATCCGTAGCGCCTCACGAAAAGAGGCGGCCCCAAGTCCAAGGCCTCATCGATCCTGAACCCCAATCCCCACTTCTCCTGCCTCTCTTGTCCGAGGCCGGCGAAATCATACATGATCCTGAACAGATCGCCTCGTACCTTCGAGGCCAACCCTTGTTCTCTGGCTTCCTGGATGAATCGCTCGATCAGGGCCATCTCAATGGAGCCCGAGAAGTCCATGCAGACATACCAAAAAGGTTCGATGTCGAGGATCTCCACGGAGCCCGGAGCCTGAGCGCTCAAGACCGAGAGCAACCCGAGCACGATGAGCAAGGCCGAGGGTTTCCTAGCCATGGCGCTTCTCCCTATGTATCAGTCATCTTCGACCATGTGTTTGTCTTCCGCGCTACCGCCGATGACGCGTCAATGCCATCATAAGAGGACGTTCTCCGGGGAGCCAATGGAAAAAGGATGAACAGGCCTATGGACGTTCCATCCGGCCCCAGGGAGCGGCCGATGGGAAGTCCCACGTGCCAGGTGCTTAGCCTCTGTTCACCCGCGAAGCCAGGATCACCGGCTTAGGTTTCGGCTTGAAACGAATTATGAACTTGAAGCATTGAACCCAATCGGCGGTAAATTCCGGACTGTAGAAATAGGGACCGGTGTGACCTACTCCCTGTTTCGCGATCAACTTTACAGGCCCGCCGGACCTTTCGATCCCGCTTTTAATGGCCTCGCAGAGCGAGATAGCGCCGTCGATGCGACCGCAGATCATCGCGACCGGAATTCCACGGGTCACGCGATTATCCAACATTTCGCCATCCACAGATGGCGCTATCCCGATGACGCCCCGGACGACATCAGGATTTTCGAATGCATACCGGAACGCCTGGTTCCCACCCGCAGAATATCCCGTTACGACGACGGCTCTCGGGTCGATCCTGTAATTATTTTTCGCCCACTCAACGGCCGGCGGGATGATCTCGCCGTCATACTGAAAGTCCTGAGGGCAGACAAGTAAGGCTTTCAGCCGCTCGGCCGCAGGTCTCATCATATCTCTCATGACATGAGCCGGTGTTCGATCGCCCGGATGCATGCCGATGATCAGAGGATGGAGTTCGGAATCTCTGTACGAGGAAGGGACGAAGCATGCCATCGCACGGGTTTCGGCCCGAAAGCTGATGTTGGTCTCAAAAGCCCCTTTTTGCTGGCCTTTCGAGCCCATGACGCACACGATGAAGAGCGCAGCCAAGGAAAAGGCCTTTTTGTGCGAGACACGGAACATCTTGACCTCCTCACAAATCGACCCGGCCGGCCCCCTCGGGTCGCAGGATGAGCGGAGCTCACGATCCTTGGCGGAAATCGGGACGTTGAGTCCAGCCGGGGCTCTGTCATCGCTTGAAGGAGAGGCCCCTCTCCCCAAGGGGGGAGAGGGGCTCGATCATCTGCTGGCGAACGGGGGGCTAGAAGGTGAAGCGGACCCCAAGTCGCAGGACCCGCGGATTCATGACGGCATCAACCGCGTAGTCGTTGACGTTGGGGACCCAGGTCTCGGAGCCATCGGTGTTGAGTGTGTAGGTGCCGTGCCACTTCTGCTGGCGGCGAAGGACGGTATCCATGTTGGGCAGGTTGAAGATGTCGGCCATCAGGTAAATGCGGCCGTTGTCTCCGAGCCGGAGCATCTTCTCGATCTTGAGGTTGAGCATCAAGGACACAGGCAGCCTGTTGCTGCCGAACTCGTTCATGTCGAGGTCGAACGAGATGCTCTCCGCATTGGGGAGCTGGAAGTTCCTGTAGCGGAATGTCTCACGGATGATCCAGCCCTCGCGGATGTTGACGTTCGCGGAGACATTGATGTCGAATGGAAGCTGGTACAGGCCGCCGACCTTGATCAGCCAGCGGGCGTTCGTGTACTGGTTAAGGATGCCGCTTGCGCCGCCGATGAAGGCCGCAGAATCGTTTCCGTCCAAGGCCCAGATATTGGTCGGGTCGAAGTAGCCTTCGCCACGCTCCCCGTAGTGGGCCTTCTGGATCTGGTAGGTGAAGCTGCCGTTGAGCATCCACTTGTTCGACAGCCGCTTGTTGAGAACGACATCGAAACCCCAATAGTCGTTGTAACGGGCGCTGGGTATCCGCTCGACCGTGTAGTAGTTGGAAGCGGCCGTTCCGGTCGCGCTCGTGTAGTAATACTCATGCTCAGAGGCTTCGCCAGTTGAGCCCAGCCCGAGGAGCGTCGCCGGGACGGTCCCGGCCGAGATGTACCAGTCGGGATTGTCGATCTCGTCGGTGCCAGGGAAGTACTTGAGACTGCGGGTGAAGCGGTCGTATTTCCGCCAGGTGGCGTTGAACTGGACGGCGAAGTCCGTGAAGATCTCGCGCTCGAGGGTGAACAGGACCTCGGTCGTGCGAGTGGAGCCGGCATTGGGTTGGAAAGTCGTATAAGGGCTGGTGGTCGCCAGGGGATCGTTGATGTCGTACCCGGTCCAGTAGTAGCCGTTGGCGTCGGCGATCTGATCGACCGTCGCGGCAAAATTGCCCGACGCGTCGAACACGGCGTAGGGCTGATAGTTAAGGCCGGGCGTTCGGCGATAAAGCCAATAGAGCTCGTCCCGGGTCATCGTCTTGTCGCCATTGGCGTCGTTCCACCAGAACCGAAGCGAGCCGCTCGTGCCGCCGAGCATCCAGTTGTCGGCCTGGCCCGTGCCCATGAAGTCGCCGTACTGGCCGAAAGAGAGCTTGGCGATGGTCTTGCCATCGCCGGTGACGTCGTAGGTCAATCCGATGCGCGGCGAGAAAACCCTCCAGGCGTATTTGCTGCCGTCTTCAGCTGTGGCCTTTGTGTCGGGGACCTCGACGCCGGGAATGAGGGCATCGATGGCCGATTTGGTCCCGGCCTCCATGGTGAACTCGGAGTTGCCGTAAGCGAGGGAGTCGTTAACGGCCGCGATCTTGATGGCCCCGATCCGCGGCGTCTGGTAGTCGTAGCGCAGGCCGAACATGAGCGTCAAACGGCCGAAGTTGAGCGTATCCTGGAGGAACCCGGAGTAAGCGTCGACGAACTGGTTGCGGTAGTAGCCCCGGCCCAAATTGAAGTATTTCCAGCTCGCGCCGGGGATGTCGAGCGTGCTGTTGCCGTCGAGGTCGATCTGGGGGGTGTTATAGTTGCGGTAGATCCGGAAGTTGCCGTTCCAGACATTCTCGACGTATTGCTTCCTCTTGGCGTGCTCGACGCCGAACTTGATCTCATGGCTGGCCCCGAGGATGTTGTCGCTGAAATACTGGGCCATGATGTTATATTGGTAGGTGGGGCGCTCGACGTAGTACCGGGCCGCCTGGGAGCCGTAGTAGCGCAGGGTGGTTTCATCCCAAATAGCGGTCTTGGTGAAATCCAAGTCGGTCATCGGCCTCAGGCTGAATCCCGAGTCGCCGTAGGCGAACTTCAGCGACACGAACATCTCACCCCCGAACATGTGCTCGTCCTGCAACTTGATGACCGGGCTGCCGTATTTAAAACGGCCGCCCTGGGCCAGACCCTCGGGATTGACGGTCGAGGTGGAGCGGCCCAGCTTGATCTTGGCCCCGCTGTGGATGAAGGCCTCAAAGCGGTTCTGCGGGATGATCTGTAGGTTGACCTTGGCCACGTAATTCTCGAGCGTCGTGTCGTCCTTGTTCCCGTAAACCGTGAAGGTCCCGATGTCCTGGACGCCGTAGGAGCCCCAGAACCAGGCCTTGTCCTTGACCAGCGGGATGCCCAAGTTGAAGCCGTAGTCCTTGCTCTTGCGGATCTTGTTGTACCCAACGATGCCAAGCTCGGCCAGCTTCTCGGGCGAGTAGACGGCCTGCATGTTCTCGTCTGAATAGTAGAACCGGCCACCAAGGGTCATCTTGTTGCCGCCGCGGCGGGTGACCATGTTCATGGCGATGCCGCCGGTCTGGACGGTGACATCCGCGCCGCCGACCGTGATCTGCATCTCTTCGAAGGCGTCGAAGTCGTAGTACGACGGCGAGGAGCCGATGGCCGCCGGGTCGGTGATGACGACGCCGTCCATCGACCAGACGTTGTTGCTGTAGCTCGTCGCGCCGCGGCCGACGTAGGTCGACTGCTGGCCCGACTCGGCGCCGCCGATGTTCTCACGGTCCATGACGACCGAGGGGGCCATCTGCAGGATGACCCACGGGTCGCGGGCCGTCGGCAGCCCCTGGAGCAGCTCCTGGGTGACGTTCTGGCTGACGGCCGTCTTCTTGGTGTCGACGACCGGGGTCACGGCCGTGACCGTGATCTCCTCCTCGAGGGCGGCTACGTCCATCCTCAGCGTCAGGTTGGCGTTGGTCCCGACGTTGATGACGATGTTCTCTTCGATCCTCGTCTGGAAGCCGGACAGCTCAAGACGAAGGGCGTAGTCGTTCGACGAAGGCAGCGACAGGAACCGGAAGTTCCCTTCCGCCGTGGTCACGACCGTCTGCGGGGCCGTGTACCTGCCCGTCAGGGTGACCGAAACGCCGGGCAAGGGGTTGCCGTCGTTGTCGACGACCTTGCCGTAGATGTTGCCGGTCCGGACCTGAGCGAAGGCGGAGACGGAAAGGAACAGGATGCACAGAGCGATGAGTGATTTCCTCACGCTTTTTCCTCCCTTTCAGGTTTTGGCGAGTTTGACATTCCTTCCCGGAGTGAGACTCTCACTCCACCCTTTTCCCGATAAACTCGTGTCCCTCTGGTGATCACCTCCTTGGCGTAGAACTGAGCATTCATTAGACATTTCCGTATGCAAGTCGCGTGCCACAGCCTGGAAATTTATTTATCTTCATTCATATGAATGAGATATGAAGATGACGGAAAGCCGATGGACGGCCCAGATATCCGGAATTTTGGATAAATGACCAAATTATTGGATGCCGGGCGTTCCGCTCCCGGAGCCCGGCCCGGGAGCCTTCGGACGCGACCGCCCGCCCGGCCCTTCCGCGGGCCCTCCCGACAGGGCGCTCCCGTGACCTTCGCATCCCCGTTGACCCGCGCCCGGCTATCGATTATAATCGGCGCGACATCAAAGGAGGTAACATCATGGGGAAGTACATCGCCGTCCTCGGGGGCCTCGCGGCCATGGCGGGAGGCCTCGCGCTGGTCATCTTCGTGCCCAAGTTCTGGTATGCCTTCTCGCATCTCGTCCTGGGCTTCGTCCCGCCCATCCTCTTCTTCGGCGGCCTCATCGGGCTCATCGCCGGCATCAGCAGCATCAAGGACGCCAAGAGGACCAAGAAGCTGGAGCAGGAGACCGAGGCCAAGAAGGACGCGCCGGCCTGATCCGGCACCGTCGCCCCCCGCTCGCGGGGCCTCGTCCTTCGCTTGCCGGTCCGGGACGGGCTGTGCTACGATGAGGACCGCACCGTGGCCAACGTGTTTCTCCTCGTCCTGTCTTTCCTGCTGACGCTCCCGTCCCCCGCGGCCCGGCCCATCGAGAGCGCCTTTCTCCAGAATTCGGCCCGGACCCTGAAGGACCTGTTCGCGACCGGCGGGACCATCCCCGTCTTTCTCCCCGAACCTCTGTCGTTCGCCGACCAGGTCTCGCCCGAGCAGGCCGTCCTGCTTTTTGAGCGCATCTTCGCCGATTTCAAGACGACGGAGTTCACGACCGACTCCCGGCTATCGCGGTTCCCGGCGAGCCCGGGCACGATCCTGAGGGCCCGCTGGTCGTTCCGCAACGAACGGACGGGCAACCATTTTCCGTTCCGGATCTTCTTCCTGCTGGCCCCCCAAGAGACAGGGGGCGCCCCGCCGCCCAAGGGGGCCGCGGTCCGCCTGCGGATCGTCGAGATCCGGGCGGAGAGGCTCTGATGACGGCCGTCGGGAAGCCCGGCCGGCGCCGTCTGCTACGGACGGCCGGAGCGGCCGCGGCCCTGGCCGCCGCGCTCGGCCTCCTTTCTCTCTTCCTGCCGGGACTGATCGCCCGGAACTTCGGCCAGAGGAGCGTCGCCTCCCTCAGAGATCAGGCCGCCGACGTCAAGCGGGAGTTCGCTTCTCTCCTGACCTCTTTCGAGGAGAAGCAGGGCCGCTTCCTCGGCCTCCCACTCCCCGCCGACGACGAAGGCTGGCTCCGGACCTTCAAGGGATCCGGGCTCGATCCCGAGACCGAAGGCGCGGCCGTCTGCAACGGGGACGGATTCCTGGAGGTTTGGTTCGGGAACGTCCTCGGCCTCTCCGACGAGGTCGCCCGACAAGACCTTGAGGCCATGAAGCGGACGCCCCGGGCGGTCCTCATCCGCAGCCGGGCCTCCGTGTATCTCGTCTCTCTCAGAAGCCTCGGGGAAGGGCGGCGGTGGCTGGCCTTCTTCGAGCGGCTGGCCTTCACTCCGAGGTTCCAATCTTCCTCGATACGCGAGTCCCACTTGCTCGAGCCCGCCTTCCGGACGGCTTTCGACGTCGACTACTGGGACTTCCGGGAGGATGTCGAGGGCTTTGAAAGGTTCTTCGCCCGACACGGCGATGAATTCATGGGACAGCCTCGGCAGGAGAACGAGATCCAGACCCTCTTCTTCCCGCTTCGGGACGGGGACGGCCGCATCATGGCCACGGTCACCGTCTCATCGCCGTCGCTGACGTCGAAGCTGACGGGCGTCCGCGAGAGCCTGTGGCTGGCCGTCCTGGCCCTCCTCGCCCTGGCCGGGCTCTCGACCCTGGCCTTCCTGTGGACCGACCCGGGCTGGCTCAAGGACGGGCGGCCTCTTCCCGGGATCCTGATCGTCCTGCTGACGGTCGGCCTGAGGCTGGCCGCCCTGCCGCTGGGGCGTCTGGGCCGGCTGCAGTCCCTGCCGGTCTTCTCGCCATCGACGGCCGGATTCGTCTCGCCGGCCGGCCTGACGGGCTCGCCGGCCGACATCCTGCTGACCGCGCTGGCCGCCCTGAGCCTGGCCGCCTGCCTGACGGTGTTCGGAAGACGGTTGCTCCGGCCCGAAGCCCCGGGCCGGACCCGGACGGCGGCCTTGGCCCTGCCCATCGCCGCCGCGGCCGCCGGCGGCGGCGGGCTAGTCTTCCTGTCCTGGTTCCTCCGGCGGCTCGTCTTCCATTCCAATATCTCCCTCCTCCACTGGACCTTCGACCTCCCCTTCCTCTGCCTCCACCTGAGCCTGCTCGTTCTCCTGGCCACCGTCCTCCTTCCCGCGGGCCTGCTTTTCGGTCTGGCCGCCCGGCCGGCCCGCAGCCGGACCGCGACGGGCCTTCTGGTCGTCGCCGGGGCGGTGATCCTGGCCGGCGCCGCCGGCCCCGGGCCCCTCTCCCCTCTTGGCGTCGCTTCGCTGACGGCGCTCCTGGCCTGGCTCTTCGCCGTCGCCTCGTCCGCGTCGCTGGCCAAGCGCCGCGAGGTCTGGTTCGCCGGCCTCGTCCTGGCCGCCCTCTGGATGGCCCAGTCCGTCGACGGGCTGACCGCCCGGCGGACCCGCTTGCTGCTCGAGACGACGCTGAAGCACACCATCGTCTATCAAGAGACCTGGGGCCATTTCCTCATCGAGCAGTCCTTCCCCGACCTCGACCGCAGCCGGCGGTTCATCGTCGCCTTCCTCAAGGGCCCCGACGACCCCGATTTCGCCCACGCCCTCTGGGAGCGCAGCCCGGTCGCCAAGTTCAACTGGTATTCGAGCCTCGAGATCCGCGACGACGCGGGCCTCACGCTCAGCCGCTTCTCGCTCAACGTCCCCAATGTCGTCGGCGACCGCCCCGGCCTGGAGCCCTCCGCCGACTGGACCATCGTCCCGCGGACGCTGACCTTCATCGACAAGAGGAAGGAGTTCCTCGTCGGCTACAAGGACTATTACGACGAGGGCCGGCGCCTCGGGCGCCTCATCCTCTATGTCGCCCTCGACCCCGAAATGCTCCCCTTTCTCCATTCCGCGAACCCCTATTTCGAGGTCCTCCGGACCGATCCCCTCCCCTCGCTCAGCCAGTTCGACTTCGGGTGCGCGATCTACGACCTGGACGGGTCCTCGCTGTTCAACCCACGGCATCTGACCTCGGGACTGTCGCCCGACGACCTCGAACGCCTCAGGGCCTCCGGGACCCCGTTCTGGTCCGAGTTCCGCGACCGGGGCACGGTCCACGACGCCTACCTTTTCCGGTCGAATGACCGGTTCTACAGCCTCTTCGCCCCGCGCCGGTCGCTCCGGACCCGGGCCGTGGATTTCCTGCGTTTCTTCTTCGCGTACCTGGCGGCTGTTCTTTTGGTCCTGTTCCCGGCCGCCTTGGCCTCCGGACGCCGGTCTTTCGGGAAGCCGTTCCGGTCGTTCTCGAACCGCGTCTATGCGGCCTTCCTGACCGTGGCCCTCCTGCCGCTGCTCCTTTACGCCGTCATCACCCGGGACCTGTTCGACGGCCTGTTCGCCGAACGCTTCCTCCGCGATTCGGCCGCCCACGCCGCGACCGCCAAGGGCCTCATGGAGGCCTTCCTGACCATCCAGGAGCCCGAGGTCTCGCCCTATCTGGCCCCCTCCGAAGACCTGGCCCTTTGGATCAGCCAGACCCTGTCGAGCGACGTCATCCTTTACGGCGACGCCATGCTCCTGGATTCGAGCCGCCGGGAGTTCTTCGACAGCGGGCTTCTGCCCGAGATCCTCGACGGCGAGGCCTATCACGCCCTGGTCCACAGGCGTCAGCCCTTTTTCACCAAGAGGACCCGGCTGGGCGGGCATTCGTTCCAGACCCTGACCGTCCCCTACACCTTCCGGAACACGCAGCTGTTCATGTCCCTGCCCTTCCCCCTCGAGAGGGAGGAGCTGGGCGGGGCCACCCGGGAGATCATCGAGGTCCTCGTCCTACTGTCGTCCTTCTTCTTCCTGATGGTCTTCGTGTTCGCCCGGGGCATCCGGTCGATGATCATCGTCCCCGTGCGCAAGCTCGTGGCCGGGACCCGGGAGGTCGGGCTCGGCAACCTCGAGGTCGTCATCGACCACCGCTCGGGCGACGAGATGATGATCCTCATCGACGGCTTCAACACCATGATCCGCAACCTCAAGGCCCACGAGCAGGAGCTGGCCGAGATGAGCAAGAAGGTGGCCTGGGCCGAGATGGCCCGCAAGGTCGCCCACGAGATCAAGAACCCCCTGACCCCCATCCAGCTGTCGGCCGAGCACGTCCTCAAGGTCTATGAGGATCGACGGGGCGATCTCGACAAGGCCCTCCGCGAATCCATGTCGTACATCATCAGCGAGGTCGAGAACCTGCGGCGCATCGCCCAGGAGTTCATGGAGATCTCGCGGGACACGACCATCCGCAAGGATCCGGTCGATCTCAGGGAGGTCCTCGAGGACGTTCTCCGGCCGTACCGCAAGCTGCTGGCCGAGCGCATCCGCTTCAAGGTCGTCACCACGGGCCAGCGGTTCCGGATCATGGGCGACGCGGCCAAGCTCAAGACGGCCCTGCGGAACATCGTGGCCAATGCCGTCGAGGCCATCAGCGGCAAGGGCGAGATCGTTGTCGCCGCCGTCGAGGGCGCGGGAGCGGCCACGGTATCCGTCCGCGACACGGGCGCCGGCATGGACCGGGAAACGGTCGACAGGATCTTCGACCTCTACTTCTCGACCAAGGACGCCGGCACCGGCCTGGGCTTGCCGATCGCCCGGAAGATCATCGAGGAGCACGGAGGACGCGTGGACATCGCCAGCGAGCCGGGCAAGGGCACGACGGTGACCGTCGAGCTCCCTCTGGGACAGTTATGAGCCGCGGCGGCTGGCATTGCACGGCGATTTCCCGGATAATACGGGTCCCGGGATGGTTGACGAAGACATGAAAGGACGGCGGCCATGGCCAAGACGCTGGTGACGTATTTCACGCGGACGGGGAACACCAAGCTCGTCGCCGAGGCCATCGAGGGGGCCGTCACGGGGCCGAAGGACATCCGGCCCATGGCCGAGGCCGGCGACCTCGCCGGCTACGGGCTGATCTTCGCCGGCTTCCCCGTCCAGTCCCACAGCGTTCCCTACAGGGCCGAGGTCTTCCTGAGGAGCATCCCCGCCGGCCGGAAGGTCGCCTTGTTCTGCACCCACGGGTCGGTCACGGGGAGCCCTTTGTCGCGGGAAGCCCTGATCCACGCCTCGGTCCTGATCGCCTCGGCCCGGCTGCTGGGAACTTTCTCCTGCCGCGGCAAGGTCTCGATGCAGGCCCTCGAGGTGCTCATGAAGTCGCCCGAGCACGAGTCCTGGGCCGACGAGGCCGCCTCGGCGGCCACCCACCCCGACGCCCGGGACCTCGAGGAAGCCCGGGAATTCGCCCGGAGCATCATGGCCCTCAGCGCCTCGTCTTCCTAGGAAAGACAGGGGCTCAGCGCTCGGCCGCCCTGATCCTTTCGAAGCCCGCGAGGCCCAGGAACTCCAGGCCGCCGTCCTTCTCCAGCTCGTCGAAAAGCAGGTTGAGGCCGAGCGTGTCGCTCGAGACGTGGCCGGCGATGACGACGTTGAGATGGGCCTTCTTGGCGTTCTCCAGGGCCTCTTCGCTGAGATGCATGCCGACGATCGTGCTGATCCCCGACACGGCGTGTCTCTCGTAGATCCGCTTCGAACCTTCGGTCCCGCCGGTCATGTCGACGAAGATCCGCCCACAGCGGGCGCTTTCGGATCCGGAGACGATCTTCGGCCCGGCCGCCCGGCGCGCGGCCCGCCGGTATTCGGGAACGCTCTTGAGGAGCTCGACGAGGTCCTTGAGCCGGGCCGGCTTCCGCCGCTCGAACAGGGATGTCAGGTGGGATGAAACGTGGTTGTCGGCCGGCGTGTGGACGCACATCATGGGCAGGCCCAGCAGACGGGCGGCGTCGACGGCCCGGTCGTGGTTGACCGGCAGGAGCCTGCGCTCGATCTCGCCGATGCGCTTCTCCATCAGCTGCTCGGCCACGGAGACGTTGACCCCGTAGGCGGCCAGGAGGTCGGCCTGCAGCCCCATGACCTCGTGGAGCCTGGCCAGGGCCGAACCTTCGGGATGATGGCCGATGACCAGGTCGACGCCCGCCCCGCGGTCGCGGTTGAGGGTGTGAACGAGGAGCAGCTCGCCGACCTCGACGTCGATGCCGACGGCGACCTTGCGGACCTCGGCCGCGGCATCGCCGAACAGGACGCGGGTGTCGGCATAGGGATTGAACAGCCGGTCCCGGTCATAGTCTTCGGCCTCGCCCTTCTCGAGCTTCCGGAACTTGCTCTCTTCCTCTTCGAGGATCCGGCGGAGCTCGTCGGGCCCCCGAGGATCGCGGGCCATGCCGGCGGCCACCATCCGGCGGTAGAGGGTCTCGATGGTCATGATCGGCTCCTTTCGGACTGCGGCCGGGGGCCGCGGACGATCCCGGCCGCCTCGAGGCGGGCCAGCTCTTCTTCGCCGTATCCGAGCTCGCGAAGCAGGGCGAAGGTGTGCTCGCCGTGCTCCGGGCACGGAGCCGGCTCCTCCTCTCTCCCGTTCTTGAGGGGGTGGTGGACCAGCAGCCGGGGCCGCCCCTCGGCCTCCGTGCGCTGGATGATGGCCCGGTGCCGGACCTGGGGATCGGCCAGGGCTTCCTCCAGGGTGGGGACGACCTCGCAGCAGAAATCCGTGCCCGCCAAGAACTGCTTCCATTCCGCCCGGGTCCGGGCGGCGAACAAGGCCTCGAACTCGGCATGGTCCTCGGGCCTGTCGGAGAACTGGCGGTCGTGGAGGTCGGGGCGGTCCATGGCCCGGCAGAAGGCGTCCCAGAACTTGGGCTCCAGCGCCGTCAGGGCGACGTCGTGCCCGTCGCGGGTCCGGTAGACATTGTAGCAGGGGTGCTTGCCGGTCAGGGGCCGTCGGCCGCGGCCTCCCCGCTCTCCGGCACTGTGCTCGGCGAGGGTCATGACCAGCCAGGCCATGGCGCTGTCCATCATGCCGATGTCCAGATAGCGGCCTTCCCCCGTCCGCTCGCTCTCCCGCAGCGCGGCCAGGATGCCGACGGCCGCGTACATGGCCGAGCTGAGGTCGGCGATCTGGACCGAGGGGATGGTCGCCGGCTGGCCGGGGCGGCCGTTGAGGTCGAGGATCCCGGCCCGGGCGAGATAGACGAGGTCGTGGCCGGCGCGGTCCCTGTCCGGACCGTCCCGCCCGAAGCCGGAGATCGAGCAGTAGACGAGGCCCGGGCGGACGGCCCGCACGGCCTCGTAGCCCACCCCGAGACGGTCCGCGGTCCCCGGCCGGAAGCCCTCGACGACCACCGCGGCCGTCGCGGCCAGCTTCAAGAAGGCCTCCCGCCCCTCGGGGGATTTCAGATTGACGGCCAGGCTCTTTTTGCCCGCGTTGAGGGCCAGGAAATAGGCGCTCCGCGAGCCGATGAACGGGGCCATCAGGCGGATCGTGTCCCCCGCGCCGACGTCCTCGATCTTGATGACTTCGGCGCCCATGTCGGCCAGCAGAAGGGTGCAATAAGGGCCCGGCAGCAGCCGGGAGAGATCGAGGACGCGGACGCCGCGCAGGGGCTGGTCGCTCATCGTACGGGCCTTTCAGGAACGCCGGAACGGATATTTATCAGAAAGCCCGGCCCCGGTCAAACCTCCCGGTCGCCCCTCTCCGGGATTGACAATCCCCGGCCGTCCCATAATAATGGAATGACCTCTGGACGGCGCCGGCGGCCGGTCCCGGGCCGGCGGATCACGAATGACAGGAGATCGTGCGGACATGCGAGTGAAGATCGCGGGCGTTGGCAAGTGCCTGCCGGGCATCGACGTCCCGGGGAGGGTCGTCACCAACGACGACATCATCAAGATCCTGTTGGCCCACGGGGCCCTCAAGCCCGGCACGGACAAGCCTTGGCAGCCCGGGGAGCTGACCTCCCAGAACATCATCGACCTGGTCGGCATCCGCGAGCGCCGCTGGGTGTCGGACGAGCCGAACACCTCCGACCTGGCCCTCGTCGCGGCCGAGAAGGCCCTGGCCCAGGCCGGCATCGGCTGGGAGGACGTCGGCATCCTGGCCATCGGCAGCTCGACGCCCGAGGCCCTCTGGCCCTCCACGGCCTGCCTCTCTCTCTTCAAGGTCATCCGCGGGAAGATCGCCGCCGGGGAATGGACGGAAGCCGAGGGCAAGACCAAGCTGCGGATCCCGGCCTTCGACCTTCTGGCCGCCTGCACGAGCGGCCTTTACGCCATCGATCTGGTCCGAAAACATCTCCTTTTCGGGGAGACCAAGGCCGAGTACGGGCTGGCCATCGGGGCCGAGGTCCTCAGCCGGGTCCTGGACTTCTCCGACACCAACGCCGATCTCTGGGGCGACGGCGCGGGGGCCGTCGTCCTGAAAAAAGAGGCCGGCCCCTCGGGCATCATCTGTTCCTTGTTGGGCAACGACCCCTGGTCGGCCGAAGCGACGCACAGCGTGGGCAAGGACATGCGCGTCCACAAGGAGCCTGTCCACCCCAACATCTTCATCAAAGGCCACGAGGTCCAGAGGTTCGTCCTCAAGATCATCCCGGAGCTCGCCCTGAGGACCCTGGCGTTGGCCAACGAGGTCCCGGGCCGGGCCCGGCCGCTGACGGTCGACGACATCGATCTGTTCGTCTGTCATCAGGCCAACGCCCGGATCTTCGAATTCCCGGCGAAAAAGCTGGGAGTGCCGCTCGAGAAGTTCTACGTCAACGTCGACCGTCGGGGCAACTGCTCCTCGGCCTCCGTCCTCATGGCCCTCTGCGAGGCCGCCGAGGAAGGCCGGATCAAGACGGGCGACCGGGTCATGCTGATGAGCTTCGGGGGCGGCCTGACCTGGGCCTCCATGCTGGTTGAATGGTGATCGGACTGCTGCGCTTTCTCGTCCTGCTCGTCCTGGCCTATGTCGTCTATCTGTTCGTCCGGATAGGGCGGTCCATGAAGCGGAGCAAAGCGCGGCGGGTGCCGCCTGGCGCGGTCCGCGGGATCATGGTCAAGGACGAGATCTGCAATACCTACATCCCCCGGGAGGAGGCCCTCCGGGAGGTCCGTGACGGCAGGGAGCACTTCTTCTGCTCGGAGGAATGCCGCCGGAAATTCCTGGCCTCCTGATCCCCCATCAGGTCACGATCCGGAAGTCCGCGAACTCGCCCGTCTCCGGCTCGCGCCGGACGTCGACGCCATCGACGCGGGCCAGCCGCGGCCCCTCGGCGAGCCGGCCGATGAACCGGTCGATGTCGTCCGCCCCCCCCTCGGCCAGGACCTCGACCCGGCCGTCCCCGAGGTTCCTCACCCAACCGGTGACGTCGAGGTCGGCCGCCGACCTCAGAGCGAAATACCGGAAAGCGACGCCGTGGACCCGGCCCGAAAGGAAAACGCGGACCCGCATGTCCTCATCATACAGGATCGGGGGGCGTGAACGGAAGACCGCGGCTGTGGTAGAATCCTCCCGGCACCGGCCATGACCAGGAACCTGCTTTCGATCGCCGGCTATGACCCCTCGGGCGGGGCCGGGGTCCTTCTGGACATCGAGGTCTTCGAGTCCCTCGGCTTCCGCGGGCTGGGCGTCCTGACGGCGGTCACGGCCCAGAACCCCGAGCGCGTCTCGTCGGTGCACCCCCTGCCGGCCCGCGTCCTCGAGCGCCAGCATCGGTCGCTGGCCGAGGCCTTCGGCATCTCAGGCATCAAGGTCGGCATGCTCGGATCGAAGGCCAACGCGGCCGCCGCGGCCCGGATCCTGGCCGGCAGCTCCGGCGTCCCCCGGATCATCGATCCCGTCCTGAGGTCGAGCTCGGGCGCCCTTCTCCTCGAAAGGAGCGCCTGGCCCCGGCTCCTTTCGCTGTTCCGCGGTCGGGCCGAGCTCATCACCCCGAATCTCGACGAGGCCTCGGCCCTGGCCGGCTTCGCCGTGCGAACGGTCGAGGACATGCAGGAGGCCGCCCGGGCCATCACCCGAAAGAGCCTCATCCCCTGCCTGGTCAAAGGCGGGCATCTTGCTGCCGGGCCGGTCGACGTCCTATTCGACGGAAAGGGCTTCCGGGCTTTCGGCCATCCGCGCCTCCGGCGGGAGGTTCACGGGACGGGCTGCTTCCTATCGGCGGCCATCCTGGCCTTTTTGGTCCTCGGGCGGCCGCTCGAAGAGGCCTGCGCCCGAGGCGTCGAGCGGACGATCGAGGCCATCCGGACCTCACGGCCCGCGACCGGGGGAAGGGTATTCAGGGCCTCCAGCCGAGGCCCACGCCGGCCGCGGTCCCCGGCCCGGGCGCCGCGGTGACGACCCGGTCGGCCCTATCGAGGATGGAGGCGGGCAGCGCGATGCCCTGTTTTTCCGCGGCGGACGGATTGACGTAAAGCCTGACCTCGTCCATGGCCTGGATGGGGATCCGTGCCGGGCTCTCGCCGTCGAGGACCCGGATGGCGATCCTCCCGGTCTTCAACCCCATCTCGTAGAAATCGTAGCCCAGCGCGGCGCAGGCCCCGAAGTCGGCCGCCCGGAGGAAGCTCCCGACGAGCGGCAGCCTGTTCTCCTCGGCGGCCCGGCCGATGATCTCGAACGAGCTGTTGAGAGTGTTGTCGGACATCGGGAAGAGGACGTCGACCTTCTCGTTGAGCAGGGCCTGGAGAGAGCGGGGGATCTCGTGGGCGCTGGCGACCGGAACGGCGACGATCTCGAGCCCCAGTTCCGCGGCGTTCTCCCGGGCCACGTCGAGGTAATACTCGGAGTTGATCTCCGAGGTCGTCCACAGGGAGCCGATCCTCCGGGCGCCGGGGAACAGCTCCCGGATGAAGGCCAGGGTCCGGGCCACGGGGCCGGTCGAGGCCACCCCCGTGACGTGGCCGAGATGATCGTCGGCCGACCGGCCGGCGCCGACCAGGAAGGGCACGGCCACGGCGCTGAAGACGATCGGGGTCCGCCCGGCGGCCAGGATGGCCGCCTGCAGGCTCTGGGTCGACAAGGGCATGATCAGATCGGTGCCCTCAGCGACCAGCTCCCGGGCGATCCTCTGGACCTCGGCGATATCGTTGTTGGCGATCCGGATGCGTACGACGATCTCGACGCCGTCTCGCAGGCCGGCCTCGGAGAACGCCTGCAGGATCCCCCGCCGGACCTCGTTGGCCGTCGGAGAATCGACGGACTGGAAGATGCCGATGACCGTGGGCCGGGGGGCGTCCGGGCCGCGGCCCGCGGTCTCCCGCTCGGGAGCGCGGCACCGTGAACCAAGGAGCAGGATGACGAGGATGCCTGAGACCAACGCGCGCCGGGCCATGGAACACCGGCCTCATCTTATGCCAAACGGCCTCCGCCCCGCAAGAGGAGCGGCCGTCAGACCGCTCCGGCGATCTCCGCGAAGCGCTCCGGGGAGACATTGCTCCCGCTGACGACCAGGACGATGGTCCGGCCCCGCCATAGTCCGGGCGAATGGAGCAGGGCGGCCAGAGGGAGGGCGGCGGCGCCCTCGACCATCCTCTTGTGGTGCTCGCGGATGAGGCCCATGGCCCGGACAATGAGGGCCTCCGGGACGCCGACGAAAAGATCGACGAGGTCCCGGCAGAGGGGGAAGGTCACCGCGCCGGGCTCGATGCCGCCGGCCACGGCGTCGGCCACGGTCGGCCGCTCCTCGATCTCCACGAGCCGCCCCGCGCGGACCGAGGCGGACATGAAGTTCGTGGCCGCCGGCTCGACGCCGACGATCCCCGCTCCCGGCCGGATGGCCTTGACGGCCGCGGCGACGCCGGCGACGAGCCCGCCGCCGCCCACCGGAACGAGGACGTCATCGAAGGCGCCGGCATCCTCGGCGATCTCGAGCCCGGCCGTCCCGGCCCCGCTGACGATGTCGAGGTCGTTATAGGGAGAGACGAAGACCCGCCCCGACCGGGCGGCGGCCTCCCGGGCCAGAGCCTCGGTTCGCTCGCAGCTCGCGCCCCGGACCTCGCAATCGACGCCCATGGCCTCGAGCCTGGCTTTCTTGACCGGCGAGACCGTGGCCGGCAGATAGAGCTTCAACCCCAGTCCCTCGAGCCGGGCGGCGTGGCCGATGGCCAGGCCGTGATTGCCGGTCGAGGCCGACACGAGCCCGCGGGCCCGGTCGGCCGGCGAGAGCGAGCGGAGCTTGTGAAGGGCCCCCCGCACCTTGAAAGACCCGGTGGTCTGGTCGCATTCCCACTTGACGAGGACCCGGGCCCCGGTCGCCCGGCTCAATGGCTCGGAGAGCTCGACGGGCGTCCTCCGGACGTCGGCCCCGATCCGATCGCGGGCCGCGCGGACACCGGCGGCGAGTCTTTCGGCGTTGACGTCCATCTCGGCCCTCCGCATCCAAGGGTACCACAGTCGGGGCCCCGTTTGCCAAGGCCCCGGTCGTTGAGAATTGCGTCCCTTGCGCGTAGAATAGGAGCGCATGTCCGCCTATCGCGTCGGCACGGCCGGCTGGAGCTACGAGGACTGGGAGGGCATCGTCTATCCGGTCTCCAAGGGCCGCGGGTTCCACCCCCTCTCCTATCTCGCGGCCTACATCGATATCGTCGAGATCAACAGCACCTATTACCGGCCGGCCGCCCCCGGGACGGCCCTCGCCTGGCTGAAGCGGGTCGAGGACAGACCGGGTTTCCTGTTCGCCGTCAAGCTCCACCAGTCTTTCACCCACGGCCAACGGTCGGCCGCCGGCAAGGACGTCGAGGAGTTCAAACGGGCCCTCGACGTGCTCGCCCTCCGGGGCCGCCTGGCCGCTCTCCTCGTCCAGTTCCCGTGGTCCTTCCGTAACACGCCGGCCAACGCCGCCTACGTGGCCGGCCTCCTCGAGACCTTCTCCGCGTACCCGCGAGCCGTCGAGGTCCGCCACGCGAGCTGGGACTCGCCCCGCTTCTTCGACCTTCTCCGCGAGCGCGGCGCGGCCTACTGCAACATCGACCAACCCCTCATTGGCGACTCCATCGGACCGTCGTCCGTGAGCACGACCGCGGCCTTCGCCTATGTCCGGCTCCACGGCCGCAACCGGCGGAACTGGTTCCGCAAGGACGCCGGGCGCGACGACCGGTACGACTACCTCTACGGCCGGGACGAGCTCGGCGACTGGGTCCGCAGGATCAAGGACCTCGGCTCGAAGAGCGGCCAGGTCTACGTCATCACCAACAACCACTATCGGGGCCAGGCCATGGCCAACGCCCTCCAGATCCGCAACATGATCACGGGGCGGAAGGTCGACGTCCCGGGCACGCTCCTCAACAGGTACCCGGCGCTGCGGGAGATCGTCAGCGGCCTCAGGAAAGGTCAGATGGACCTGTTCGACAAGACAAGGGGCCAAGGCGGGACCGGACCCTCAGGAGGGACGTCATGAACTGGTGGGAAACGGAGTTCGTCTCCGTCGAGCGCAACGCGCTTCGCATCGCCGGCCGGAGCGCCGCGGAGCTGGCCGACGCGTACGGGACGCCGCTCTATGTCTACGGGAAGGACCGCATCCAGGAGCGCTACGGCCGCCTCGAGGCCGCCCTCGCCGGCGGCTCCCCCCTGCCGGCCCGGATCTGTTACGCGATGAAAGCCAATCCTCATCGCGGCATTCTCCGCCTTCTGCGGCAGCGGGGCGCCTGGATCGACGCCGTTTCGCCCGGCGAGGTCGACACGGCCCTCCGGACCGGGTTCCCCCCCGAGCGCATCCTGTTCACCGGGACGAGCGTCAGCCGAGGCGACCTCGAACGGGTGTTCGCCGTCGAAGGCCTGACGGTCAACATCGACGCCGCCGAGCAGCTCGAGGTCATGGGCGCCGTCAAGCGCGCTTCCTTCGCCTCCCGGCCCATTCGGGTCTTCATCCGCTGGAATCCGGGCATCGGCCGGGGCTTCAACTCCCGCGTCGTCACGGCCGGCCGGCGGGCGCCCGACGGCACACCCGTCAAGTTCGGCGTGGAGGACGGCCGGGTCCTGCCCGTCTTCGCCCGGGCCCGGCGCCTGGGCTTCCGGCCCGTCGGTCTCCATCAGCATCTCGGCTCGGGCTGGGTCCGCCAGGACTTCGGGATGGTCTGCGCGGCCGTCGACCGCATGATCCGCAAGGCCCGGGAGGTCGAGCGGGCCGGTTTCCCCCTGGAGTTCCTGGATTTCGGAGGGGGGTTCGGGCCGCGGTATCTGAAGTCAAGAGGGCTCTTTCCCGTTGAGGCATACATCGCCTACATCGGGCGGGCCGTCGAGCGGGCCGGCCTGTCCGCGCGGGCCGTGGCCATCGAGCCCGGAAAATACCTGGTCGGCGACGCCGGCGTCCTGCTCCTTCGCGTCGAGTACGTCAAGCAGAGCTACGGCAACCTCTTCGCCTGCGTCGACGGCGGGACCTACAACACGGTCCCCCGGCCGGCCATCTATCTGCAGGCCCGGCACGAGATCGTCAACGCCTCGCGGATCGACGGCCAGGCCAAATCCCGGGTCACCGTGGCCGGGAACCTTTGCGAGACGGGCGACATCTTCGGCCGGGAGCGTCCGATGCCCCTGCCCAGGGCGGGAGACGTGATCGCCGTCCTGTGCGCCGGCGCCTATTGCCGGAGCATGGCCTCGACCTTCAACCTCCGCGAGATCCCCCGCGAGATCCTTATCTGATCCGGCATCTCAGATATCCGAGCCACGCCGGGCCGGGGGATGGACACCTATTTCTTCAAGAAGGCGATGATCTCCTCGATGTCGGGCACCTGCGGGATGTCGTAGACGCGGATGAGGGCCACCCGCCCGCGCTCGTCGACGACGAGGTTGGCCCGCTCGGAAAAGCCTTCTTCCTCGCGGAACAGGCCCAGGGCGTGGGCCACGGCGCCGTGGGGCCAGAAATCGCAGAGGAGGCGGGTCTGCATGATCCCGATCTCCTTGGCCCAAGCGTGTTTCGATGGAAGGGGATCGACGCTGACGCCTACGGCGACCGTCCGGAGTTCGTCGAAAGCGGCCTTCTGGCTCTCGATCGATCTCATCTGCTCGGCGCAGACCGACGTCCAGGCCAGCGGATGGAACGACAGAAGGACCCTCCGCCCGGTGAAGTCCGACAGCTTGAACTCCCGGTTGTGATGGTCCCTCAGGGTGAAGTCGGGGGCGATATCGCCCTCCCAGACAGTCCTCGTGTTGCCCATCATTCCTCCTCGCAAGGGCCGGTTCCCGGCACGGCCCCCCACACGGGGATCATTATGGCATGCCCCGCCGAAATTGACAAGACCGTTCCCGGCGCCGGATTTTTTGGCGCCGTCGGCCGCCCTCCTGTATAATGCAAGGATGGAAGGAGGCCCCATGAGCAAGCGCATCTTAGCGGCCGCCGCCCTGTTCGCCCTGGCCTTGGTCGGCCTCAGGGCGGGGCAGGATCCGGAGGCCCCGGCCCGCAGGAGCCCGTCCGCCGCGGAGCAGATCTTCGTCCGGCTGACTTTATACCCGACGGCCAGCCTGTCCCGCTACGACCACAACAACGACGTCGACCTCTACGAGGTCCGGGCCTACGCCGACCTGCGCCGCAGCTCCCCGGAAGGACGGATCGTATCCGGGGCCCTCGTCACGGTCCTCGGAGAACGCCTCGATCCCGAGGACGACCACTACGAAAAGCGGATTTTGGTCGACAAGGACGCCCTCCCCGAGGAGGTCGACATCGAGATCGAGGTCGACGACCGGACCATCCACCGCGAGACGGTCCCGCTGCCCTCCTGGCTCGTTCTCCTGGCCCCCCGGCCCGCGGTCCTCGAGCCCGGCCCGGACCTCGCCATCCGCTGGCGGTTCAGCCGGTTCTCCGCGCCGGTCGACGTCCACGCCTACGACTTCCTCAAAGGCGGAGAGTTCTTCAGGCGCGAGCACGCCGCGGGAACGGAATTCATCGTCCCGGCCGACGACGTCCCGGCCGCCACGACCCTGCGCATCTTCGTCATCCAATCCTGGCTCTACAAGCGCTTCCTCCGCGGGGAGGGCCTGGCCCGCGGCTCCGAGGTCAACGTTATCCCCTGGAGCCAGGTGTTCGTGCGGACAAAATGACGCGCCTCAGGACGGTCCCCATGAAAAGCAAGATCATCCGGAACATCATCCTCCTCGTTCTCCTGGCCTCTCCGGCCCTGGCCGTGCCCGGCGGAGGGGCGGCCCAAGCCCTCCCCCAGGACGAGGCCCGGAGCGTCGCTCCGAACGTCTATCTCGATTGCGACCGGAGGACCTGCGATTTCGACTACATCAAGACCGAGATCACCTTCGTCAACTACGTCCTCGACCGCCAGAGCGCCGACGTCCAGGTCATCGTCACCCGACGATCGACGGGCAGCGGCGGCAACGAATACACCCTGAGCTTCCTCGGCCTGCGCCGTCACAAGGGCAAGGACGCCGAGCTGCGCTACTTCTCCAAGCCCACGGACACTTCGGACCAGGTGCGCCGGGGTTTCGTCAACGTCCTCAAGCAGGGGCTCATCCCCTATGTCTACGACACCCCGCTGGCCGAGTTCATCTCCATCAGCTACGAGCAGAAAGAGGAATTCCGCCCGACGCCGGCCGCCGATCCCTGGAACTACTGGGTCTTCAGCGCCGGGCTGAGGGCCAACGGCAACTTCGAGAGCCAGTACGAAAGGTATTCCTATCAGGTCAATCTGTCGGCCAACCGGACGACGGAGGCCTCGAAGTTCCGGAACTACGCCTCGTTGAACAACGTCCGCGGCCGCTACGAGATCCCCGACGAAGAGCCGATCATCAGCAAGAGCAGCCGCAAGAGCCTGTCGACGACGTTCGTCAGGAGCCTCAGCGGGCACCTGTCGATCGGGGCCGTGGCCAGCGTTTATTCCTCGACCTACGACAACGCCAAGCTGTACACGTCGCTGGCCCCGGCCATCGAGTACAACGTCTTCCCCTATGCGGTCTCGACCCGCCGCGAGCTGCGCATCCAGTACCGCGTCGGAGTGGTCTTGCGCGACTACTATGAGATCACCATCTTCGAGAAGGAACGCGAGACGCTCCTCAACCAGAACATCCAGGTCGTCCTGGAGATCAAGGAGCCATGGGGCTCGGTCGGCGTCGAGCTCTCGGGAAGCACCTTCCTCCACGACTTCAGCAAGAACCGCCTGAAGGCCGAGGCCGGGCTCTGGGTCAACCTTTTCAAGGGCCTGTCCTTCAACGTCAGCGGGGAGTACCAGCGGATCCGCGACCAGCTGTCGCTGCCGCTGGCCGGGGCGACGATCGAGGAGATCCTCCTCGAGCTCAAGCGCCTGGCCACGGGCTACGACCTGAGCTTCCAGGTCGGCTTCAGCTACCGCTTCGGCTCCATTTACAGCAACGTCGTCAACCCCCGGTTCGGGAACATGTGAGAGGGGCGGGACCGGGCATGACCGCGAAGGAGCGGATGCTTCGGGCCCTGGCCCGGGAGAAGCCCGACCGGCTGCCGGCGACCGTCCATCAGTGGCAGAGATACCATCTCGACACGTTCCTCGGCGGGGCGGGCGAGCTCGAGGCCTTCGGGATTTTCGGCCTCGACGCGGCCGTGACCCATTCCCAAGACATGGGCCAATACTGGCTGGCCCCGGAGGGATTCCGGGAGCATGCGACGCCCGAATGGCGCGACGAGGCCGAGGTCCTGAGCGCCGACCCGGGCCACCGGGCCGTCCGTCATACCGTCACGACTCCGGAGGGCACCCTGACCTACGGGACCGAGGGCGACCGGATGACGACCTGGGTCTCCGACTGCCTCATCAAGCGCGACAACGACATCCGCCTCATCGAGAGGTATATGCCCGTCCCCCCGCTCGACCGGGCCCGGGCCGAGCGGGCCTATGATGCCGTCGGCGACCGGGGCATCCTGCGCGGCTTCGTCTGGGGCGACCAGGGCGGCTGCTGGCAGCACGCCGCCTGCCTGCTGGACGTCCAGACCCTCATCCTCAAGACCTTCGACGACCCGGCCTGGGTCCACGAGCTGCTCCGCATCCTCCTCGAAAAGAAGCTGCGGTTCATCGAGTCCATGAAGGGGGCCCGCTTCGACATCGTCGAGACCGGCGGCGGGGCCGCCTCTTCGACCCTCGTCTCCCCGGCCATCCATCGGGAGTTCTGCCTGCCCTACGACCGCAAGATCCACGACGCCCTCCACGACGCGGGCTTTCCCGTCGTCTATCACACCTGCGGCGGGACTAAAGGCATCGAGGAGTTCATCGTGGCCAACGGCTGCGACGCCTCCGAGACCCTGGCCCCCCCGTCCATCGGCGGGAACCAGGAGCCCTGGGAGTTCAAGGACAAGATCCGCGGCCGGCTGGCCCTCGTCGGCGGCCTCGACCAGTTCAACGTTTTGACCGAGGGCCCGGCGGACGTCATCCGGGCCAAGGTCTTCGAGCTTTTCGAGAAGGTCGGGCCGGACGGAGGCTATATCCTGTCCTGCTGCGACCACTTCTTCGAAACGCCGCCCGAGAACCTTCGGGCCTACGCCGCGGCCGCCCGCGAGTGCCTCTACTGAGGCCCGGACCCGTCCCCCGCCCCCCGTTTCCCTTCCGGCCCTCTCGGCGGGCCGAAAATCCTTGAACTCCGCGGCCCGGCCTCACTACAATAAGGCTTCATCCCGGACAAGGAGAAGGATATGAACAAAGTCCACCGAGCCTTGGCCCTCGCCGCGGCCGTCTTCGGCCTGGTCATTCTCGCTTCGGCCGGTCAGGATGGCGGACGGAACGGATACTACCGTTCCCCGGCGGTCCACAGGGACACGGTCGTCTTCGTCTCGGAAGGGGACCTGTGGTCCGTCGACATCGGCGGCGGGGCGGCCCGCCGCTTGACCACCCACCACGGCCTGGAGACCGCCCCGGCCGTTTCTCCCGACGGCTCGACCCTGGCCTTCTCCGCTCAGTACGAGGGTCCGACGGAGGTCTACACGATGCCCCTCGCCGGCGGCCTGCCCGTCCGCCGGACGTTCGCCGGGCAGACGTCGACCGTCGTCGGCTGGACCCCCGACGGAAAGATCCTCTACGCGACCCAGAGATACTCGACCCTGCCCAACGCGCGCCTCGTCGCCCTGGACCCGGTTTCGAACTCCGAAACGGTCATCCCTCTCGACCAGGCGGCGGAGGGCTCGTACGACCCTGCCGGCAAAACGCTCTATTTCACGCGGCTCCCTTTCCAAGGCAGCTACACCAAGCGCTACAAGGGAGGGACGGTCCAGAGCCTCTGGAAGTTCACGTCCGGAGCGGAAGCCCTGCCCCTGTCCCCGGACTACGCGGGGACCAGCAAGAACCCGATGTTCTGGAACGGCCGGATCTATTTCGCGAGCGACCGCGACGGGATCATGAACCTGTGGTCCATGGACTTGAACGGAAAAGGCCTCGAGCAGCTCACCTTCCACAAGGAGTTCGACGCAAGCTCGCCGTCCCTCCACGACGGACGGATCGTCTACCAGCTGGTCTCCGACCTCCGCGTCTACGATATCTCCGGCCGCCGGGACCGGAAGATCGACATCACTCTGCCTTCCGACTTCGACCAGATGCGGGAGCGCTGGGTCTCCAAACCTCTCGATTACCTGACCTCGGCCCATGTGTCGCCTTCGGGCGACCGGATCGCGCTCGTCTCGCGGGGACACGTCTTCGTGGCCCCGGCCGGCGACGGGCGCTGGGTGCGCCTCACCCGCAAGGAGGGCGTGCGGTCCCGCAGCGCCCGGTTCTTTCCCGACGGCAAGTCGCTGATGGTCCTGTCCGACGAAAGCGGCGAGTGGGAGTTCCATCGCGTCCCGGCCGACGGGATCGGGACGTCCGTCCGGCTGACGAGCGGGGCCGAGGTCCTTCGGTACGACGGCTTGCCCTCCCCCGACGGCCGCCTCCTGGCCTTCGGCGACAAGGACCAGCAGCTCTGGCTCTTCGACCTCGAAAAGAGGGCCCTGCGGAAGGTCGCCGCTTCCGCCAACGGCATGTTCAGAGACCTCGCCTGGTCCCCCGACGGCCGCTGGCTGGCCTACGTCGAAACGGCCGACAACCTGTTCTCCCGCATCGCGCTGCTCAGCGTGGAAACGGGAAACATCATCCGGGTGACCAACGACCGCGTCGATTCCTATTCGCCGGCCTGGAGCCGGGACGGGAAATGGCTCTATTTCCTGTCCGACCGCTACTTCCAGAGCGTCGTCGGCAGCCCCTGGGGCCCCCGGCAGCCCGAGCCATACTTCGACAGGACGACGCGGATGTATTCATTGGGACTGTCGGGAAAGGACGTCTTTCCGTTCACCCCGGCCAACGAATTGCAGGCCGAGCCCAAAGAGCCCGCGGGAACCTCCGCGGGGACGGGCAAAGACACCCGGCGGGAGTCGAGGGCGCCGGCGGAGGGCAAGGAGGCCAAGGCTCCCGCGGTCAAGGTCGTCATCGACCCGGCCGGCATCGAGGACCGCGTGTTCGAGGTCCCGCTCCCGCCCGGCGTCCACTCGGGCCTCGCGGTCAGCGACAAGGCCCTGTTCTTCATCGACCGCGAGAGCCGGGCCGCGGGCCGGGCCAAGCTCAAGGCCGTGGAGATCAAGAACAAGGGCGTCGAAGCCCGGATCCTCATGGAGGATGTCCGGGACTTCGAGCTCTCCCAGGACGGCAAGAAGATCCTTGTCCGTCGCGGACAGGACCTGTTCGTCATCGACGCCGGCACGGCCCAGCCGACCCCGGCGACCCTTGCGGAGCGCAAGATCGACCTCTCGAAGTGGACCTTTTCCGTCGATCCGCGCGCGGAGTGGCGGCAGATGTTCGTCGACGCATGGCGCATGGAGCGGGACTATTTCTACGACCGCAACCTCCACAACGTCGACTACGAGGGGCTTCTCGAGCGCTATCGCCCGTTCGTCGAGCGAGTTAGCGACCGGGCCGAGCTCAACGACCTCATCGCCCATCTGGTCGGCGAGCTGTCGGCTCTGCACACCTTCGTCCGGGGCGGCGACCTGAGACAAGGAGCCGACAGCGTCACCCCCGGGTCCCTCGGCGCCCGCCTCGCGCGTGACGATAAGGCCGGCGGCTACCGTATCGAGCACATCTATCGGTCCGACCCGGAATATCCGGAGCGCAGCTCGCCGCTGGCGAAACCGATGCTCGGCATCGGCGAAGGCGACATCATCACGGCCATCGACGGCGTGGCCACACTCGGCGTCGCCGACCCGGCGCCCCTGTTGAGGAACACGGCCGGCAAACAGGTCCTGCTCGAGGTCCGGCCGTCCTCGGGCGGGCCGGCCTTCAAGGCCATCGTTTACCCCATCACCCCGGCCGCCGAAGCCGACCTCCGTTACGCCGAATGGGAATACACCCGCCGCCTCGAAGTCGACAAGGCCGGCGGCGGCAAGATCGGCTATGTCCACCTGCGGGCCATGGGCGGCGGCAACTATACGGAGTGGGTCAAGAACTTCTACCCGGTCTTCGACCGCGAGGGGCTGATCATCGACGTCCGCCACAACCGGGGCGGCAACATCGACTCCTGGATCCTGGAGAAGCTCCTGCGGCGGGCCTGGTTCTACTGGCAGCCGCGGGTCGGAAATCCGACCTGGAACATGCAGTACGCCTTCCGGGGCCATATGGTCGTCCTGTGCAACGAGTACACGGCCTCCGACGGCGAGGCCTTCAGCGAAGGCTTCCGGCGTCTGGGGCTGGGCAAGATCATCGGCACCCGGACCTGGGGCGGCGAGATCTGGCTGAGCTCCTCGAACATTCTCGTCGACCGGGGGCTGGCCTCGGCGGCCGAGACGGGCGTCTACGGGCCGGAAGGCGAATGGCTGATCGAGGGCCACGGTGTCGACCCCGACATCGTCATCGACAATCTGCCCCACGAGACATTCAAGGGCCGGGACGCCCAGCTGGAGGCCGCCGTCAAGCACCTCCAGGAGCTCATCGCCAAGGAACCGGTCGAGGTCCCCAAGGCCCCTCCCTACCCCGACAAGCGGCGACGACGGCCTTCATGATGCCGAGCGTGGACGCGTATCCTGAGGGGAACGGGGATGGGCCCGGGTTAAGGCGATGGCCGCAAAAAAACGGCAGGCCTGGGGGAAGCCAGGGGACCCGGACCGAAGGTCCGCGCCCCCGATGATTAGGAGGCGACCATGACGCTCGAGGATCTCCGCAAAGAGGCCCGGCGCCTCGACCGGGCCGATCCGCTGGCGGGTTTCCGGCGGCGGTTCCGGCCCCCCCGGGGCGCGATCTATCTCGACGGCAATTCCCTCGGACCGCTCTCCCGCGACGCGGAGCGGTCCCTCGACCGGGCCGTCCGTTCGTGGCGGACGCTCGGCATCCGCGGCTGGCTCGAAGCCGACCCGCCCTGGTTCCATCTGGCGGAGCGTCTCGGCGCCCGGTGTGCGGCCCTGGTCGGGGCCCGGCCGGACGAGGTCGTCCTGTCGGGGACGACGACGGTCAACATCCACGCTCTCGTCAACACCTTCTATCGGCCCTCCGGGACCCGGACCCGGATCGTCGCCGACGCGCTCGACTTCCCGACCGACGTCTACGCCCTGAAGAGCGCCCTCAAGCTGCGCGGCCTCGATCCGGCCGAACACCTCGTCCTCGTCGGGAGCCCGGACGGCCGGACCCTCGACGAGCGGGACATCGTCCGGGCGTTCGACGACACGACGGCTCTCATCTTCCTGCCGTCCGTGCTCTACCGCAGCGGCCAGCTGCTCGACATGGAGCTCCTCGCCCGGGAGGCGCGGGCCCGGGGCATTCCCATCGGCTTCGACTGCTCCCACTCGGTCGGGGCGGTGGCCCACGAATTCGACCGGTGGGGCGTCGACTTCGCCGTCTGGTGCGGCTACAAGTACCTCAACGGCGGCCCCGGGGCCACGGCCTTCCTCTACGTCAACCGGCGTCATTTCGGCGCCGAGCCGGCCCTGGCCGGCTGGTTCGGATCGGCCAAGGACAAGCAGTTCGACATGGCCCTGGACTTCACGCCCGCACCGGGCGCCGGACGCTGGCAGATCTCTTCGCCTGCGGTCCTCAACGCGGCCCCCCTGCTCGGCTCGCTGGACATCTTCGAATCGGCAGGCCTGGCCGCCGTCCGCGCGAAGTCCCTCCGCATGACGCGGTTCCTCATGGATCTGGTCGACGCCGCTCTGGCGGCCGGACCCTACGGGTTCTCGATCGCCACCCCGCGCGAGGACCGGCGGCGCGGCGGCCATGTGGCCCTCGTCCATCCGGAGGCCATGCGTATCGCCGAGGCCCTCCGGGCCCGTCGCGTCGTCCCCGATCACCGGCCGCCCGACATCATCCGCGTCGCCCCCGTCGCGCTCTTCAACACCTTCGAAGAGCTCTGGCGTCTGGCCCGCCACCTGCGCGGCATCGTCGACGGCAGGGAATACGAAAGGTTCGACCGGGCCCGAAAGGCCATCTCCTGAAGGCCCCCTCCGGCCGCGTCCCTATGAAAGAACCCGCGTTTTTGCTATAAGAGGGGCATGGGCCCCGCGTCAACCAGGAAAGCGGCGCCGCTTCCGCCGGGCGTCGGTCAGGTCGTTCACGGCCCGTCCCTGCTCTCGGACCAGGACGTCTATCTCTTCAGGGAAGGCAACCAGTTCCGCCTCTTCGACAAGCTCGGCGCCCATGTCCTCGAGGTCGACGGGCGCCGGGGGACGCATTTTGCCGTCTGGGCCCCCAACGCCAAGCGCGTCTCGGTCATCGGCAACTTCAACGGCTGGGACGTTAAGGCCCACCCTCTGGCGGTCCGCTGGGACGGGTCCGGCATCTGGGAGGGCTTCGTGCCCGGGCCCACGGAAGGCGAGCTCTACAAGTACCACATCGAGTCGAGCGTCCGACGATACAAGGTCGACAAGGGCGACCCCTTGGGCTATCTCTGGGAAGGCCCCCCGAGGACGGCCTCGGTCGTCTGGGACCTCGGGTACCGCTGGCAGGACGGGGACTGGATGGCCGCCCGGGGCCGGTCGGCGGCCGACGACGCCCCGATGTCGATCTACGAGGTCCACCTCGGCTCCTGGCGGAGGGTCGCCGAAGAGGGCCATCGTTCCCTGAGCTACAGGGAAATGGCCGTCCAGCTCGTCGATTATGTCCGGGAGATGGGCTTCACCCACGTCGAGCTCCTGCCCCTCCTTGAGCACCCCTTCGGCGGTTCGTGGGGCTATCAGGCCATCGGCTATTTCGCCCCGACCAGCCGCTTCGGGACCCCCCAGGACCTGATGTTCCTCGTCGACAGCCTCCACCGGGCCGGCATCGGGGTCATCCTCGACTGGGTCCCGTCCCATTTTCCCTACGACGAGCATGGCCTCGGCTTCTTCGACGGCACCCACCTCTACGAGCATCAGGACCCTCGCAAGGGCTTCCACCCCGACTGGAAGAGCGCCATCTTCAACTACGGGCGCAACGAGGTCCGCAGCTTCCTCGTCAGCAGCGCCCTGTTCTGGCTGGAGAGATTCCATTTCGACGGCCTGCGGGTGGACGCCGTGGCCTCCATGCTCTATCTCGACTACTCGCGCAAGGACGGCGAGTGGATCCCCAACGAGTACGGCGGGCGAGAGAACCTGGAGGCCATCGCCTTCCTCAAGCGGCTCAATGAGGCCGTCTACGGGGCCCATCCCGACATCCAGACGATCGCCGAGGAGTCCACGGCCTGGCCCATGGTCACCCGGCCGGTCTACCTGGGCGGCCTGGGCTTCGGACGGAAGTGGAACATGGGCTGGATGCACGACACCCTGGAGTACTTCTCGAAGGACCCGGTCCACCGCAAGTTCCACCAGGACAAGCTGACCTTCAACCTTTGGTACGCCTTTACCGAGAACTTCATCCTGCCCCTGTCCCATGACGAGGTCGTCCACGGCAAGGGCTCGCTCATCGGCCGGATGCCGGGCGATGACTGGCAGAAATTCGCCAACCTCCGCCTTCTCCTGGGCCTCCAGTTCGCCAATCCCGGCAAGCAGCTTCTGTTCATGGGGTCGGAATTCGGCCAGCGGAGCGAGTGGTCGCACGACGGGAGCCTCGAGTGGCACCTCCTCCGGCATGAGCCGCACGCCGGCCTCCAACGCTGGGTCAAGGACCTCAACCGGCTCTGCCGGACCGAGCCGGCCCTCCATGAGCTCGATTTCTCGCCGGCCGGCTTCGAATGGGTCGATTTCGGGGACCGCGACAACAGCGTCATCAGCTTCCTGAGGAAGGGGCGGGCGGCCGCCGACACCCTGCTGGTCGTCTGCAACATGACCCCCGTGCCCAGGCCGAGCTACCGCGTGGGCGCGCCGGCCGCCGGCTTCTGGAGGGAGCTCCTCAACAGCGACGCCGGCGTCTACGGGGGCTCGGGCCAGGGCAACCTCGGCGGTCTCCAGGCCGGCCCCGTCCCCTGCCACGGCCACGGGCACTCCGTGACCTTGAACCTGCCGCCTCTCGGCATCCTCTTCCTGAAGGCCCCATGAGTCCCGCGAACAGGCGCATCTGCATCCACGGCCATTTCTATCAGCCTCCCCGGGAGAACCCCTGGCTGGAGGAGATCGAGGTCCAGGACTCGGCCTTTCCCTATCACGACTGGAACCAGAGGATCGCCGCCGAGTGCTACGGGCCCAACGCCTCCTCCCGCATCCTCAACGCCGGCGGCAAGATCGTCGACATCGTCGACAACTACGAGAAGATCAGCTTCAACTTCGGGCCGACCCTGCTCGCCTGGCTCGAGCGGCGCGACCCGGCCGTATACGCCGCGATCCTCGAGGCCGACCGCAAGAGCCGCGAGCGGTTCTCCGGCCACGGCTCGGCCCTGGCCCAGGCCTACAACCATGTCATCCTGCCGCTGGCCGATGACCGGGACAAGCGGACCCAGGTCGTTTGGGGGCTGGCCGATTTCGAGCACCGTTTCGGCCGCAAGCCCGAGGGCCTGTGGCTGCCCGAGACCGCGGTCGACACGGCGACGCTCGAGGTCCTGGCCGCCGAGGGCCTCCGGTTCACGATCCTGGCGCCCCACCAGGCCCGGCGGACGAGGCCGCTCGGGGGGGGCGACTGGACGGACCTCTCGGGGGGCCGCATCGACCCCAAGAGACCCTATCTGTGCCGCCTGCCTTCGGGCGCCGCGATGGCCCTCTTCTTCTACGACGGTCCGATCTCGAGGGACATCGCCTTCGGCCGGCTGCTCGAGAGCGGCGAGGGTTTCAGCGCCCGGTTGTTCGGGGCCTTCTCCGGCGACGGCCGGGCCCCCGAGCTCGTCCACATCGCCACCGACGGCGAAACCTACGGCCATCATCACCGTTTCGGGGACATGGCCCTGGCCTACGCGCTGAGGGCCATCGAGCGGGACGAAAGCACGCGGCTGACGATCTACGGCGAGCACCTCGAGGACAACCCGCCGGAGTACGAGGTCGAGATCGTCGACCGATCCTCTTGGAGCTGCGCCCACGGCGTCGAGCGCTGGAGAAACGACTGCGGCTGCCGAACGGGGTTGAATCCCGGCTGGCACCAGGCCTGGAGGGCGCCGTTGCGGGCCGCCATGGACGCCCTCCGCGACCGGCTGGCGTCGCTCTTCGAGAAGGAAACGGCCGCCCTGCTGGCGGATCCATGGAAGGCCCGGGACGATTACATCCGGGTCGTCCTCGACCGCTCGCCACAGAGCGTGGCCGCCTTCTTCTCCCGCAACGCCGTTCGCGGGCCGACGCCCGCGGAGCGGGTCCGGGCCCTCAAGCTCCTCGAGATGCAGCGCCACGCCCAGTTGATGGTCACGAGCTGCGGCTGGTTCTTCGACGACATCACCGGCATCGAGACCGTCCAAGTCCTCCAATACGCCGCCCGGGCCATGCAGCTGGCCCGGGAATGCGGCGGCCCCGACCCGGAGCCGGACTTCGTCCGGGCCCTGGCCGAGGCCCGGGGGAACACGGCCCTCCTGCCCCACGGGGCGGCGGTCTACGAGGAGCTCGTCCGGCCCGCCGTCGTCGACCTCGTCCGGGTCGGCGTCCATTACGCCATCTCGTCGCTCTTCGAGCGCACCCCGAAAAGGGCCGCCGTGGGGGCCTACACGGTGGCCGGCACGGGTTCCGACAGGTCATCGGCCGGCCGCCAGAGCCTTCTCGTCGGCCGGGCCCTGGTCCGCTCCGAGATCCTCGGCGAGGAACAGAAGCTGCGCTTCGCGGTCCTCCACCTCGGCGGGCACGACCTCATCGCCGCCGCCCGGGCGCACGGCGGCGCCGACGGCTTCCTGAAGACGCGGACCGAGATCCGCGAGGCCTTCTCCCGGAGCGACATCCCGGGCGTCATCCAGCTCATGGAGCGGCACTTCGGGGCCCAGCGGTTCTCCCTGCGCCATCTGTTCCGTGACGCCCGGAGAAGGGTTCTCGACAAGGTCTTGTCGTCGGCCCTCGAGGACGTCGAGGCCTCCATGCGCCGGGTCTACGACGACCACTACCCTCTCATGCAGGTCCTGCGCGACCTGCAGATGCCCGTTCCCGCGACCCTGGCCGCGGCGGCCGAGTTCGTCCTCAACGCCGACCTGCGCCGCCTGCTGGCGGACGAGGACCCGGACCCGGAGCAGGCCCGCAAACTGTCCGGGGAGTTCGAGCGTTGGGGATTCAGGATGAACAGGGCCTTGTTGAACTTCGAGGCCGAACGCAGGCTCGACGGGCTCTTCGAGGCCCTGGCCGCGGGACAAGTCGAGAAAGCCCGCTTGGAGACCGTGGAGAAGGTCTTCCGGATCGTCCGGACGCTGGGGCTGGAGCCCAACCTCTGGAAAAGCCAGAACGCCTACTTCGCGCTCCGGCGCTCCCTCGAGCGGACGGACCCGGACGGCCCCGCCGCGCCTTGGTCCGCCGACGACCGGGCCCGGCTCAAGAAGCTGGGGGCCCAGCTGAACTTCGCCGGGGATTGAGCCCGACATGGACCGGAGAGCCAGCGGCGTCCTTCTGCATCTGACCTCGCTGCCCTCCGGGCACGGCATCGGCGACCTGGGGCCCGAGGCCCGCCGGTTCGTCGACCTCCTGGCCGGGGCCGGCCAAACATACTGGCAGGTCCTGCCGCTCCACCCGACGGACACGGCCTTCGGCAACTCCCCCTATCACAGCCCGTCCGTGTTCGCTTTCTCGTCCCTGCTCATCAGCCTCGAGGACCTGGTCCGCGACGGCCTCCTCGGCGAAAGCGATCTCGGGACGCCGCCGGCCGCCCCGCCGGAGCGGGTCGATCACGAGCGTGTCACGGCTTGGAAGACGCCGCTCGTCGAGCGGGCCTGCGAGGCCTTCCTCGCGAGCCGCCGTGGGCCGGCCTTCGAGAGATTCTGCGCCGGCAACGCCGCCTGGCTCGACGACTACGCCGCGTTCGTGGCCTTCAAGGACCACTTCGGAGGACGGGCCTGGACGGACTGGCCCGAAGAGGTCCGCGACCGCCGGCCCCGGGCCCTGGCCTCCCTGAAGAACGCGCTCTGCCGTGAGATGGACATGGAGAAAGCCCGCCAGTTCCTCTTCGCTCGCCAATGGACCCGCCTGAGGGCGCGGTGTCGGGCGCGCGGCGTGCGGATCTTCGGCGACATGCCCATCTACGTCGACCACGACAGCGCCGACGTCTGGGCCGACCCCGGCCTTTTCAAGCTCGACGCGGGCAAGAGGCCGGCCGCCGTGGCCGGCGTCCCTCCCGACTACTTCAGCGCGACCGGCCAGCTGTGGGGCAACCCTGTCTACAACTGGGAGGCCCTCGAGAAGAGGAGCTTCGACTGGTGGGTCAGGCGGATGAAGCACAACCTGAGGCTCTTCGACCTCGTCCGGATCGACCATTTCCGGGGACTCGTCGGGTACTGGGAGGTCCCCGCGGGCGACCCGACGGCGGCCACCGGCCGATGGGTCGCGGCCCCCGCCCGGGCCCTGTTCCTGCGGCTGCAGCGGGCCTTCCGGGACCTGCCGGTCATCGCCGAGGACTTGGGCACCATCACCCCCGATGTCCGGGAGGTCATGGCCCGCTTCGGCTTCCCGGGCATGAAGGTCCTGTTGTTCGCCTTCGGCGGGGACGACCCGGACCATCCCTATCTGCCCCACACGTACGAGAAGAACTGCGTCGTCTATACCGGGACGCACGACAACAATACGGCCCGCGGCTGGTTCGAGATCGAGGCCGGGCCCTTGGAGATAGCCAGGCTGTCCCGCTATACCGGCCGTCGCGTCGAGGCCGCATCCGTCGCCTCGGAGCTCGTCCGTCTGGCCATGATGTCGCCGGCCGACCTGGCCGTCGTGCCCGCCCAGGACCTTCTCGGGCTCGGCGCCGAGGCCCGGATGAACAAGCCGGCGACGACGGGGGGGAACTGGGAGTGGCGTCTCCGGCCCGGGGAGCTCGAGGCCGCATGCAGCCGCCGCTTGGCCGAGCTCACCGCGTCCTCCGGGCGGAGCTGACCGCTTCGACCGGAAGGGCCCGGGTCGCCGCCCGGCGCCAGCTGGACGGATGTCCCTAGAGGTGGTGGATCTCGTCGTCCTCGTCGTTCTCCGGCCCGCCCCCCTGCTTATTGAAGCGCTTCTCCAGGAACGTCCGGGCCAACCCTCGCCCGCCGAGCCCGAAGGCCAGGGCCAGGGCCAGGACCAGGCCGCCGAAGACGATGGTGAAGGTCGTGATGACCGTGCTGCGGGCGATGCCCAGCTGCTCGAGGGCCATCACGGCCGCGAACAGGAGGATGACCGTCCGGACCCCCTTGCTCAGCAGCCCCGAGACCCGAACGCCGGCGTTGACCGAGGCGATCAGGGCGGCCCGCCCCAGGAAGTTGCCGAGGAAGACCCCGATGGCCATGATGACCAAAGCCACGAAGATGTTGGGCAGGTAGAGAAGGAAACGTCCGAGAAGATCGTCGATGACCGGGATCCTCATCACCGACAGCGACAGGATGAAGAAGATGACCACGACCAGCCAGTAGAACATCCGGCCGATGAGCTTGGCCGGCGTGTCCCTGACGGCCATCTTCTGGAGGGCCTCCGTGACTCCGGAGCGCTGGAAGGCGCCGTCGAGCTTGAGGAGCTTGATGATCCGGACGACGAGAAGCTTGACCAGCCAGGCCAGCACCAGGCCGAGCAGGAAGACGACCAGCCCGGCCAGGACGGTCGGGAGGTATTCGGCGGCCTTCTGGAACAGGCCCTGCAGCGGCTCCGTGACGACCCTGTGAATGAAGTTTTTCATGTCGACCTCCTGGGCCGGGACCTGCGCTCCCATTGCCTGACGAGATAGGGTTTGTCCCGCTCGAAAGCGAGACAGAGCTCCTCGAGCCTGTTCTCGACCTGCTCGGCCGTGCTCTCCCATGTCTCGATGACGAACGAGGCCACCTTGCCGAGGTAGAGGGGCGTCAGGGACTTGATGACGTGCTCCCGGCTCATGACCTTGCGGCGGCAGGCCAGGGCGAAATGGAAGAGGGCCCGGACCCACTCCTTGTCCGGGAAGACGAAGCGGTCCCTCGGTTCGTCGGCCAGGCCCCGCAGGAAGGCCAGCAGGTCCCGCGGCAGGAAGGACCCGTAGAGCGCGGCGAGGTCGGTGACGCCCAGCCGGTACTTCTCGAGCATCTTGTCGAGGTTGACGTGGATGGGCTCCAGCCCGACGGAGTAGGCGAACCCGAACGTCGGCACGGCCTCGGATCCGGTCACGCCCCGCCACACGGGGAAGTACTCTTCCATGAGCCCGACGACCGAGCTGACGACCTGATGGAGCATGGCGCTGAGGTCGGCCCCCGGGTCCTTGGCGTCGTGGATCTTGGCTCCCAGGAAGGCCTGGCAGACGCGGAAGCCGTTGGCCACGGCCGTGGTCGTCATCCAGATGTCGATGCCGAAGCGGGCCACGTCGGATTCCCAGACGTCCTTGCCGAGATAGAACCCGGCCAGCCGCCCGGAGAAACCGAAGTCGCCGCCGATGGGCTGACGGATGCGCTTGCCGTAGAGGGCCCGGGTCAGGGGGTAGACGATGGAGTTGGTGATCGTCCCGTCGTACTTGTGCCTCAGGTAATAGGGGGACACGTAATCATAGCCTTCCTCGAGGACGGGCTTGAGGAGCAGCTCCATCCACTCCGGGGTGATGCTCCGCAGGTCGGAGTCGACGACGGCGCAGGCCTTGACGTCGAGCTCGCGGGCGATCTCGAAGACGGCCCGGAAAGCGCTGCCCTTGCCCGGGATGCCGTGGTAGGGGGTGACGAGCTTGTGGAACCGGCCGTCCTGGGGAGAGATCAGGACGGACTCGAAATCGACCCCGGCCTGGCGGACGACGTCCATGGTCCCGTCGGTCGAGCCTCCGTCGGAGTTGACGAGCAGGGACCTCGCGCCGGGGAAGTACTTGGAGAGCCCGGCTTCGACGGCCCTGACGACGTGGCCGATGGTCCGGGCGCTGTTGTAGCTGGGGATGCCGACCAGGATGTCGGCCCCGCCGAGCTCGGCGATCCGGGCGCGGACCTCCTCGCCGAGGGATATGTTATGATCGGCCATGCTCGGAAGAACGGGGACTTCCCTATTCTAACCCAGCCCGCCGCGGTTGACAACCTTCCGGATCGGCGATGGGTCCCTCGCCGCGGACGCCATGAAGGTGAAATTCTCGGGACCGCCATCGCCCCGGATATGGATCCAGTCGGGCTGGGGAGGCGCTTCGTCATCCCCGAGGCCGTCCTCGACAAGGATCCGGACGAGGTCGCGCAGGTTGGCCAGAGCCCCCTCGCGGGTCGCGCCCCTGGCCCGGCCGTCGGGGTATCCGGGGCAGACGGCCGCCCAGCCCTCGCCGTCGCGAATGACGTATGCCGGGAATCGGTAAGTGCGCATTCTCTATCTCCTCTCAGGGGGACACGTCGTCGCCGCCTCAAAACGCTTTCAAAAAAGCGCAGTTGTGGACCTTGGGCACCCCCTGGCCGTCCTTGCGGACCTCGCCCCGCAGGAAACAGACGGGAGGGGTCCCGCAGGTGACGCAGCGGGTCTTGCCGAGGCCCTCGAGAAGCCCCGTTTCGTCCTCGAACAGGTAAAAATACCGCGGCCCGCTCCTCGCGTCCTCGCTCCCTTGGTCGCCCGTCCGGGCCATCCCGTACGTCAGGCGCTGGCGGGCGTCGACGACCCGGACGACGAGCTCGACCAGGGCCCCGGCGCAGTCCTTGAGGTCCCTGACCCGCAGCGCCGGCCGCTGGCCCTCGAAGAGCTCGAGCTCGTCGCCCTCCGGCAGGAAACCCAGCGACTCGTAGAGCATGCGGCGCTTCTCGTCCGGGGCGATGTCGGCGACCTCCTCCATGTGCTCGAGCCCCTGGAAGTAGCGGAGGATCTGGCGCGTCCGCCGCGGCTCGAGGCCATCGAAGACCCCGGCCCGGATGAGCGCGAGGAGCTCGGTCTTGGTCGGCTTGACCCGGGTCAGGAAATCGGCGACCGACGCGAACCCGCCTCCGGCCCGCCTCTCGTCGAGGACGCGCTCGATGGTCTTCGTCCCCAGGCCCTTGATGGAGGTCAGCCCGACGCGGATGACTTCCTTCCCCCGGCCCCCTGCGCTCTCGATCTCGAACCCGGCCTCGCTGCGGTTGGCGTCCGGCCCCAGGAGGCGAAGGCCGTTCCGCTTGGCCTCGGCGACGTACTCGGGGAGGTCGTAATAGCCCCCGCCGGCGTTGAGCACGGCCGCGAAGTAGGCCGCCGGATGATGGACCTTGAGGTAGACCGCCTGGTAGGCCATGTGGGCGTAGGAGGCGCTGTGGGCCTTGTTGAAGGAGTAGGAGGAGAACTTCTCCATGACCCCCCACAGCCGGGCGACCTCGGCCGGGGGGTAGCCTCGCTCCTCCGCCTCGCGGAAGAACTTGTCCCGCAGGGCCGGCTCGCCGCCCCGCCCCTTCCGCAGGCCCCGCCGCAGGAGGTCCCCCTCCTCGGCCGGCATGCCGGCGACGCGCTCGGCGACCTGCATGACCTGCTCCTCATAGAGAAGGATGCCGCCGGTCTCCGGCAGGATACGGGTCAGGAAGCCGCCCCCCCCGGGCGACGGGCCTTCCGGGGGTCGGGCTTTAGCCACCCCTTGCCCGCCGTTGCGCCGCCGCAGCAGCGCTTCCTTCATCCCGCTTTCGGTCGGGCCGGGCCGGACCAGGGCCAGGGCCTGGGTGAGGTCGTGGATGCCGGCCGGCTTCATCCGCCGCAGGAGGTTCATCATGGCCGGGCTCTCGACCTGGAAGCAGCCGACCGTCCCGGCGTTCCGCAGGGCCGCGTAAGTCTTGGCGTCGTCCGGGGGGATGGCCCGCAGCTTGAGCTCGCCCATGGTCGCCGAAATGGCGGCCAGCCCGCGCACGGACAGGAGGTCGAGCTTGATCAGGCGCAGGTCCTCGACCGCATCCTTGTCGAAGTGGGTCATCCGCAGGCCCTTGGCCGAGGTCTCCAGGGGCAGGCGGCGCTCGACGGGGGCGGGCGTCAGGATGACCCCGCCGACGTGGAGCGAGACCTCGTGGTGGACGTCCTGGAGCTCGGCGGCCAGCTTCCAGGCCTCGAGGCGCCCGGGGGCCGGGGCCGCCCGCCGGAGCCAGGCCGGCTCCGCGAAATACGGCACGCGCTTCGAGAGGCCGCGGGCCTCCTCCGGCGGCACGCCGAAGGCCCGCAGGGTCTCGTAGAGGGCCGACCGGGCCCCGAAGCTCTTGAGGCTGCAGACGAAGGCGGCCCCGGTCTTGCCGGCCCCGTATCTTTCGAGGACGTAGGCCAGGACCTCGTCGCGGCGGCGGGAGTCGAAGTCGAGGTCGATGTCGGGCGGATCGGGACGCCCGCGGTTGAGGAAGCGCTCGAAGTAGAGGTCGAACTCCAGGGGATCGACATGGGAGACGCCGAGGAGCCGGGCCAGGAACGACGATGCGCCCGAGCCCCGCAGGTTGTGGAGGATGCCCCGGCGGCGGGCGAACTCGACGATGTCATGGACGATGAGGAAATAGGGGCCGAAGCCCGCATCCTCGACGACGGCCAGCTCTCGGCGGGCCCGCTGGCGCGCCTTCCAGCTCAGGCTGCCGGCGGCGGCCAGCCGTTCCGTGACGACCTCCCGGAGGGTCCGGGGGAAGACGTCGGCCGGCAGGTTGGGGACGATGTCGTCGAACGTGAAATCGCACTTTTCGGCGATCTCGAAGGTCCGGGCGAGGGCCTCCTTGGCCGGGCCCCCGAAGCGGCGGAGGGCCGTCGTTCCCTGATCGGGCCCGAAAAGGCGGGCCCGGCCGAGGAGGCGGTCGCGCTCGGGCGGATAAGGGAGCTTCCTGTCAATGGCGTGGACGAGGACCAGGCGCTCGGGGCTGGTCAGGTACTTGAGAGGATTGGCCCAGACGACCGGCAGACCGGAGGCCGAGCTCGCCCGACGGAAGTTGGCGAAGTCGGCGCCGATATAGAGGTCCCCGGGAGCGACCCTCTCCCGCAGGTCCCGCAACATCGCGGTCCCGTCCGGCCGGCCTCCTCCCGCAGCGGATGGGGACACGTCGCCGTTCTTGTCGGGGACGCAGATGACGATCAGGCCGGCCGTGCCGCCGACGTCCCCGCCGTTGAGGACGGCCATCAGGTTCCCGTAGCCCTCGCGCTCTTTCACCAGGAAAACGAACCGCCGGCCGCCGCGCTCGAGCTCGCAGCCGAACAGGGGCTTGAACCCGGCGCCGGCGGCCGTCCTTTTCCATTTCGCCCACCCGTAAAGATTGCCCGTGTCGGTCAAGGCCGCGGCCGGCAGCCGCCGCCGCGCCGCCCATCCCGCCGCCTCCTCGAGCGTCACGCTCCCCTTGCCCCGGCTGTACACGGAATGGAGGCGGAGCGGGACGAACATGGCTTCACTTCGTCAGGGACGCCGTCTTGAGGACGTAGCCGCGCCGGGGCTCGAAGTCGTAGACGGCGTCGAGCATCTTCTCGCGGGCCGTCAGGACGGACCCGAAGCCGTACTTCTCGCGGACCTGGTCGAGGGCCCGGCCCAGCCTCTCGGGCCGCTCCGAGTAGGGCTCGAAGAGCGCCAGGGGCCGGACGCGGGCCAGGTCCGAGGCCTTGACGCCGACCAGGCGCAGGGCCAGGCGCGACCCGGAAAAAAGCTCCAGGAACAGCTCCTCGGCGATCTTGTAGATCTTGCCCATCTCCTGGAGCGGGGTCAGGACAAGGCGGCGCTTGATCTCGGTCCGGAAGTCCGCGTAGCGGGCCTTGACCTCGATGACATGGGCATAGAGCCTCTCCTCGCGCAGGGCCCGGGTCAGACGGTCGCAGAGATAGGCCAGGTGGGCCAGGAGCAGGCGCCGGTCCCAGAGGTCCTCGAGGAAGGTCGTCTCGCGCGACACCGACTTGGGGGCCGTCCGGGCGACGAGCGGCCGGCTGTCGAGGCCCCGCGATTGGAGATAGATGTCGTCGCCGGCCTGGCCGAAGAGGGTCCGCAGGGCGGGCCTCGGCAGCTCCCACAGCTCGCCGATGCGATGGATGTTCATCAGCCGCAGGACGACCTGGGCCTTGGGCCCGATGCCGGGCAGCCTCTCGATGCCCAGGCCGCGGAGGAACTCCCGCTCCTCCCCCGCCCGGACCTCGAAGAACCCGGCCGGCTTGGCCTTCGAGGTGGCCAGCTTGGCCAGGATCTTGTTGGGGGCCGCCCCGACCGAGACCGAAACGCCGATCTCCCGCTCGACCCGCCGCTTGAGCTCGCGGGCCGCCTCCGGGAACGACGGATAAAGCCGCCCGCAACGGGTCAGCTCGAGATAGGCCTCGTCGAGGGAGGCCTCCTCGACGTCGGGGGTCGCGGCGTGAAGGACGCGGAAGAACCGCTCGGAGAAGGCCTGGTAGACCTGATAATTGCCGCGGACGAAGACGCCCCCGGGGCACAGCTGGTGGCACCGGCGCAGGGGCATGCCCGAGTGGACGCCGAACGCGCGGGCTTCGTAGGAGCAGGTCGAGGCCACCCCGCGCTCGTGGGGCAGGCCGCCGACGATGACCGGCTTGCCCCGCAGGGACGGGTCGAGGAGGACCTCGACGGCGGCGAAGAAGGCGTCGATGTCGACGTGGACGACGTAGCGGCGATTCATCTCGACCTCCCGGCAAAAAGCGCGTTTTCCCTTTCTCCCACTGACTCGGAGAACGGCCTCTCACTCCGCGGGAAGCAAGCGCTTCGGAGCTTCCGCCGTCAAAGCCCGGCGGCGATCTCCTCCGCTCCCTCCCGCAACGTCGTGATCCGGCCGCCCTGCTCCATCAGTACTTTCTCAGGACGCCGATGACCCGGCCCAGGATCCGGGCCCCCGGGGCCTCGATCGGCCGGTAGGCCGGGTTCTCCGGGACCAGGAAGACCCGGTCGCTCTCCCGGCGCAGCCGCTTCAGGGTCACCGACCCGTCCTCGAGCATGGCCACGACCATCTCGCCGGAGTTGGCCGTGTTGGTCCGCTCCATGAGGACGTGGTCGCCGTCGTCGATGTAGGCGTCGATCATGCTCTTGCCGTCGGCCCGGATGCAGAAGACGTTGCCCCGCCGGCGCCCGACCATCCAATTCGGTACGTCCATGGCCTCGCCCGAGACGTCGAAGGCCTCCCGGGGGCCGCCCGCCGGGACCAGGCCGGCCATCGGCACCCGGACCTGGCTTTCGAGGAGGGCCGGAAGCCCGGCCACCCGGACCTCGCCGCCCTCGCGCCGGATGTAGCCCTTCCGTTCCAGGCTGACGAGGTGCTTGAGGACGGCCGAGGGGCTGGGGATGCCGAGGGCCGAGCCCAGCTGCCTGATGGTCGGCGCGTAGCCGTGCCCCAGGATGAATTCCTCGACGGCGGCGAGGACCTTGGCCTGCCGGAGGGTCAGTTCCCGTTTCAGCTTGTTTACCATTTTGTTCACCCATTAAACAATAGTGCGGCCGGAGGCGTTTGTCAAGAGGGAATGTTGACACTTCCCCGCCGGCGGGACTATCATCGGTCCGCCCGATAGTTGCGGAACGCCGGAGAGGAGGACGATCATGGCCGTCAGGAAATACGCGGATATCCCGGAAGCCCCGGTCGTCATGGACGGTGCCTCGGGGGTCTCCAAGAAGGTCCCGGTCGGGAAGAGCGAAGGTTGGGCCGGCTACACGCTGCGCGTCTTCACGATCGCCCCGGGGGGACACACCCCGAAGCACCGCCATGAATGGGAGCACGTCAATTACGTCATGTCCGGGCGCGGGCGGCTCATGCTGGAGGGCGTGGAGCACGAGGTCGCCGAGAAGGATTTCGCCTTCGTCCCCCCGAACACCCTGCACCAGTTCCGCAACCCGTACGAGCGGGATTTCGAGTTCATCTGCATCGTCCCGAACCGGGGGGAAGGATGATCGCGCCCCCCATGGAAGCCATCGATCTCGCTCAGAAGCTCTCCCTTTTCACCAAGCAATGGCACCCCCACCTCGTCGCTGAAGGCGACAGCCTTCAGATCTTTCTGTCCAAGATCGAGGGCGAATTCATCATGCACGCCCACGAGAACGGCGACGAGCTGTTCATCGTGCTCGAGGGGGCGATGGAGATGCGCTTCAAGGACCGGGTGGTCCCCGTCAAGGAGGGGCAGATCATCCTCGTCCCGCGGGGCGTCGAGCACTGCCCCCGGACGGCGCCCGGCGAGCCGGCCCACCTCCTGGTCGTCGAGCCCCTGGGCACGACCCATACGGGCAACGTCGAGCACGAGCGGACGGTCAAGGAGTACGAACGGATCTGAGCCGGCCCCCGCGGGCTTCCGGCTCATGGCCGCCGACCGGCGAAGGTTACTCCGGCCGGCGCGCGACCCGTCCCTCGAAGCGGACGCCGAGCTCGTGCGCCGTCTCACGGCTCTCCACGACCACCCGGTCGCCGTCAAAGCTCATCCGCAAGAAAAGATGATCGTTGTTGGCGATGTTGTCGTATTCCATGACGAAGGTCCTCTCGTCGACCCATTCGCCGCGCAGGCCTTGAGGCAGGCCGAAGGGCCCTTCGGACATACGATAGACCCCGTCGAGGCCGATCGGCCAGGAATCGAGCCTCCCGTCGCCGTGTTTGATACGGAACATAGCGGCGTCCGGACCGGCGAGCTCGAGGCCGAACTCCTCGATCCCGAGAGGATTCGGGTCGACTACGAACGTAAGGCCGGAGATCCGCCGGGCCGCGGCGTTCGGCGGGGGAACCGGCTTGGGCTCGGGGGGCACGGCGACGGCCGCCAGGGCTTGCGTGAGCCGGGCGGCCGCCGGGGGATCGGCCGGCAGCGGTCTATCCGGATCGACGAAGGCCGGGGAGATCAGGGGCTCGATGTCGTCGATGTCGACCCCGCCGCCGGTCATGACCAGCAATGCGTCGATCTCCGGCCAGACCTGGATGCGCTGCCCGCCGCGGCCGATGGCCGCGAATTCGCCCCCGTCGCCGGTGATCCACCAGCCGTAGCCATAATCGTCATCCCTCCCGGTCTTGATCTGCGGCCGGATCGAGCGCTCGACCCATTCCCGGGAAACGATCTGCCGCCCGTCCCACTCGCCGTGCCGGAGCCATAGCAGACCGATCTTGGCCGTATCGTGGGGATGGAGGCGGATGTCGCTCCAGCCGTAATTGACTCCCTGGGCGTCGGCTGACCAGAGGATGTCGCGGATGCCAAGCGGCTCGAAAAGGTTCCGGCGGGCGAACTCCAGGGCCGTCATCCCGGCCGCCTTTTGCAGGATGGCGGAGAGCAGGTGCATCCCCGGGCTGCAATAGACGAATTCGGCGCCGGGCTCGCCGATCATCTTCCGGTCGAGGGCGAACTGCACGAAGTCCGGGCTGGCCCGCATCTCCTTGAGGGTCTGTTCGTCTCCGGCCGCGGTACAGTCGAGGCCCGAAGACATGGAGGCCAGGTGGCGGACCGTGACGCGCTCCTTGGCCGCATCACGGTTGGCGACGGCGCGCCCCGGGAAGAAGGATAGCATCGGATCGTCGAGTTTCAACAAGCCCTGGTCGGCGGCGATGCCGATCAGGGCGGTCGTGATGCTCTTGGTCACCGAGGCCTGTTCGTGAGGGGCCCGCCCGTCATAAGGATAGAAGACCGCGTCGAGGAACATGACGCCGTTGCGGACCAGGGTGACGCTGTGGAGGTCCAGGCCCTTCTCCCGGATGGCCAGCAGCCCTTCGGCCAGCTTGAGCGAATCGAATCCGAATTGCTCCGGCATTCCGGTCGGCCAGCCCGCCGTCGGCCACTTCCCCCCGGGCGCATCGCGGACAGCCTCGTTGTCCCGCCGGCAATCCGCGCCGGCGATCATCAGGAGAACGATCAGAGCGAGGATCTTGGAGCGTTCCACCGTCTTCCCTCCTCCCGACACAATAGAAGAACGGTCCCCGAAGGCGGGCCGCATCGGATGAAGATGATTCTAGCGGAACGACAGACCGCCGCGCAAGGGAGGCCTCCCTGTGGGCAGGACGGCGCTTTCGACGTCGCCCCGGGGACGCATCCGGCCCCCGCGGCCTCCCCCGATGTCGGGTCCTGGGACCGGGCCTTACAGGGCGTCGATGATCGCGTTGAGGGCCGGGCACGGCCGCATGGCCGCCCCGACCTTCTCCTTGTCCGGGTGATAGTAGCCGCCCATGTCCACGGGCCCGCCCTGGACGGCGATGAGATCGGCGTCGATCTTGGCCGCGTTCTCGCCCAGGGCCTTGGCGATCGGGGCGAAGCGGGCTTTGAGTTCCTTATCCTTGTCCTGGGCGGCCAGGGCCTCGGCCCAATAGAGGGCCAGATAGAAATGGCTGCCGCGGACGTCGATCTGACCGACCTTGCGGGCCGGCGACTTGGCGTTGTCCAGGAACTTGCCGATGGCCGCGTCGAGGGTCTCGGCCAGGACCTGGGCCTTGGCGTTCTTGAAGGCCGCGGCCAGGTGCTCGAGGGAGGCCCCGAAAGCCGAGAACTCGCCGAGCGAATCCCAACGCAGGTAGTTCTGCTTCTCGAACTGCTGGACGTGCTTGGGGGCCGAGCCGCCCGCGCCCGTCTCGAACAGCCCGCCGCCGGCGAGCAGCGGGACGATGGACAGCATGTAGGCGCTCGTGCCGATCTCGAGGATCGGGAACAGGTCCGTCAAATAGTCACGAAGGACATTGCCCGTCACCGAGATCGTGTCGAGGCCCTTGCGGACCCGCTCCAGGGAATATTTCATGGCTTCGACGGGGGGCATGATCTTGATCGTCAGTCCGGCCGTGTCGTGGTCCTTGAGATATCTCTCGACCTTGGCGATGACCTGGCCGTCGTGGGCCCGGTCCTTGTCGAGCCAGAACACGGCGTGGGCACCCGTGGCCCGGGTCCTCTTGACGGCCAGCTTGACCCAATCCTGGATGGGGATGTCCTTGACCCGGGACAGCCGCCAGACGTCGCCGGCCTTGACCTTGTGGTCCATGAGGACCCGGCCGTCGGCCGCGACGACCCGGACCTCTCCGTCCGACGGCAGCTCGAAGGTCGTCGGGTGGGAGCCGTATTCCTCGGCCTGTTGGGCCATCAGCCCGACGTTGGGGACGCTGCCCATGGTCGCCCGGTCGAAGGCGCCGTGCTTCTGGCAGTCCTCGATGATGGCCTTGTACACTCGCGAGTAGCAGCGGTCGGGGATCATGGCCTTGGTGTCGTGGAGCTTGCCGTCCGGCCCCCACATCTGGCCCGACTCGCGGACGACGACCGGCATGGAGGCGTCGACGATGATGTCGCTCGGGACATGGAGATTGGTGATCCCGTGGTCGGAATCGACCATGGCCAGCGGCGGGCGCTTGGCGTAGACGGCCTGGATGTCGGCCTCGATCTCGGCCCTTTTCGCCTCGGGCAGGACCTTGATCTTGGCGTACAGATCGCCGAGGCCGTTGTTGGGATTGAACCCGACCTCCTTGAGTGCCGAGGCGTGCTTGGTCAGGGCCTCCTGGTAGTAGACCGAGACGGCGTGCCCGAAGAGGATGGGGTCGGAGACCTTCATCATGGTCGCCTTGAGGTGCAGCGACAGGAGCAGGCCCTTGGCCTTGGCCTCGTCGATCTGCCCGGCGTAGAAAGCCCGCAGGGCCTCGACGCTCATGAAGGTCCCGGACAGGATCTCGCCCGGCAGGACGGCCAGCTTGTCCTTGAGGACCTTGACCGCGCCGTCCGCGGCCCGGAACTCGATCCGGACGTCACCGCCCTTGTCCACGGTCACCGACTTCTCGTTGCCGTAAAAGTCGCCGCCGGTCATGTGGGCGACGTGCGATCGGGAATCGGGCTTCCAGTCCTTCAAAGGCAGCTTCTTGGGATTCTTCTGGGCGTATTTCTTGACCGAGACCGGTGCCCGGCGGTCGGAGTTCCCCTGGCGCAGGACCGGATTGACGGCGCTGCCCAGGACCTTGGCGTAGCGCGCCTGGATCTCCTTGTCGGCCTCGGTCTTGGGGCTCTCGGGATAGTCGGGCAGCTTATATCCCTGGGACTGCAGCTCGGCGATGGCCTCCTGGAGCTGGGGGATCGAGGCGCTGATGTTCGGCAGCTTGATGATGTTGGCCTCGGGCGTCAGGGCCAGCTCGCCCAGAAAGGCGAGATTATCGGGGATGCGCTGGTCCTCGCTCAAATAATCGGGGAAATTGGCGATGATCCGGCCGGCCAGCGAGATATCGCTCAAGACGACATCCACGCCCGTGCCCTTGGTGAAGCCCTTGATGATCGGGAAAAAGGAGTATGTGGCCAGGTACGGGGCCTCGTCGGTCTCCGTCCAGTAGATCTTGTGGGCGGTCATGAGTCCTCCTTGGGTCTTGACGACGATGAAAATCCCCGGCCGGGCGGTCCTTTCGGCGGCTGTGTCGACAGCCTTTGGGGCCTGCGACCGAGCCCATGGCCTGGGGGGGTAGTAACGTAACCCAAACGGCCGAGGGTGTCAAGAACGACGGGCTCTTTGTGTCAACGCAAAGTGAAAATGTCCGGTTCTTAGCAAAATGAAAACTTCCGGTTCTATCTTCCATACCCAGCTCCGAAGGTCATATGTCGCCAGGGATGTTCGGGAGGTGGAATGTACTTTGG